>ENA-OSET01000120-OSET01000120.1-sediment-metagenome-genome-assembly--contig:-NODE-120-length-88465-cov-4.767649_pt1 | contig 88465 bp, 85 predicted proteins | sample MGYA00237882_ERZ534229 | MGnify/ENA primary metagenome ERZ534229 (study PRJEB26408, sample SAMN06266212) | sediment metagenome | isolation source: Hudson Canyon methane seep mesocosm | place: USA:Hudson... | reverse complement strand
ATTGAACCAACGATAAAATATATGGCTACGCGTGTTTTCATTTTGAGCAAATGCGCGTAATAATCTTCCACTGTAAAAATGATATGCCACCAAGATTACAACTAAGGTCAACTTCAAGTGGAACCAAGCGCCTTGAGTGAAGCCTTCAAGGTTGTAGCTCAAAATCCAAAAACCAAAAACCAGTGTCATTATCATCGAAGGGGTGCCAATGCCCCTGTAGAGTTTGCGCTCCATAATTTTAAATCGTTCAATGCTAATTTCATCATCAGCTTGGCTGTGATAAACAAACAGCCTAGGCAGATAAAATAAAGCGGCAAACCAACAAACCACAGAAATTATATGAAATGCCTTAATCCATAGCATGGTTATTTCCTTTTGTACTGGTAATAGTTTTCGACGTCGATTCTTGTTAATACGCCTAAGACCCTCGTGATCATCGGGGCGCTAGTTCGTTCTACATATAAGGCCTCGGTTTGTGTTTCAGCAAACTTATCCAAGGCTTCTTGTAAGGTTGCTTGAAAATACAAGGGCGCGACATCTTTACGCTGAGCAGGGATCTTAAATAGGTCAATGCTTAAATTATCAGATTCCGCATCTTGTTCAGTTTGCAAAAAGTTGACCTCATTTTCTTCTAAGAAATGTGCGAGATCAACTGTGGGAAGCATTGAAACTGGTTTATCTTCTTCGTTAGTAATGAGTATATATTTCGGCTCTTGCCTCAGTATGTCTTTTGCTTCAAGGTAAGTTATTTGGTGTTTAGTACTACAAATTTGTCTTGTCATTATTGCCCCTACACTCACACGGCGTAGTGCTTGAATGACCGGGCTATTCTGAAAGTCGAGCCCTTGCTCTTTAAGAATGGTTAAGAATATTGATTTTTGTTTGAATATTTCACTGGCGACCATACTTGAAATCACGATGATCAGCATTCCCGGTAAAATAATATTTGGATTTTGCGTTAACTCCAACAAAGCGAGCAGAGCAGCTAAAGGTGCTTGAAGCGCAGACCCCATCATCGCGCCCATTCCAAGCATGGCATAAAAGCCAGCAGACGAATAAATATCTGGACTCATCCACTGAGCGAATAATCCAAACACACCGCCCACGGTGGCACCGATAAATAAAATAGGTCCAACCAAACCGCTAGGCATGCCAAGGCCGACGCTAATACCGGTTACAACAATTTTGGCGAGAGCGATGCTGCATAGTAAGAGGATGCCAAAATTACCGAGCAGAGCTTGGTTTACTGTGTCGTATCCAACTCCCATAATTTCGGGTAAGAATATTGCTACTGAACCGGTTAGTGCACCTGCGGCCGCAATTCGATAAAAAATACTGCTTTTTCCAAAGCGCATTGTTCGTTTAATCAAACCGACAAAACAGGCTGAAATGAAGCCGATACCGATGCCACAAAAAATGATGTACGGAACTTCGTAAAGAGAGTTCATATAAAGTTGTGGCACCAGAAAAGCGGGGTCGGCGCCGTATACTGTTTGTGAAATAATCGCGGCGACGACAGAGGCCAGTATTACCGGGGTAAACCCCGCAATACTATATTCCATCATTACCACTTCCATAGCGAAGATTACGCCTGCTATTGGGGTATTGAAAGATGCAGAAATTGCAGCAGCAGTACCGCACGATACCAGTGTCCTAATGCTATTGTTAGGCAGCTTAAGATAGCGACCAAGTATACTCGCACAAGCAGAGCCAAGGTGTACCGCAGGGCCTTCTCTACCCGAAGATTGGCCACTTAAAACGCTCAATACCCCTCCGAGCAGTTGTGTCATCAGGCTCTTGAAATTGATGTATCCCTGATGATAGTTCAAGCGTTCTATAACGAATGCGACACCGACTTTTCGTTGGCTGATTCTAAGGCGATACCAGATAGTACCAATCAAAAGTGCGCCCGAAATGGGCAGAACTGCGCGCATAAATACCGACAGTCCTTCAAAGTTTTCTGGGTCGCCATTGGGCAAAAAATGAGCGAGAGGAAACTCGATCAAGAAACGAAACAGCAGAATAATACCAGCCGTCAATACCCCGGTCACAAAGCCAAGTAAAGACAATTGCGGCAACGCATCAACCCCTGAGAGCTTTTGACGAAACACACGTTTGTAATTTTCGAAAACTGTTTTGGCGGTCATGAAATGGACTGGTTTCGATATATCGTATAAGTATGGGTAACTATAGTCGTTATTGTAACAACAATTCTCAAATAATGTTGTCGCTGTAATTAAGCGTCGGCTAAAGGGCATAGGCTAATAACTAACGTGGAGAAAACGTTCTTATTTCCAATAAAGCGATGTATCGCTTATTTACTGGTTTCCCACCGTACTTTATTGTTCGCTTTTGTTACGGTGAGAAATATTCCCTTTATTTGCTCCCGCTTAGGAGTACTTTAGCCAAGCAATTGGTAAGGCCTAATGATATGATGGTCGGCATTTTTTAGTATGGTCGACGAGTCAATGAGGCTCACAACAGAGGAAGAGGAAAAGCAGTGATAAAAGCAGGCATTGTGGGAGCAACGGGCTATACCGGCTCAGAATTATTACGTTTACTGGCATTACATCCTGAAGTCGAGATTGTCGTCGTCACGTCTCGTACCGAAAAAGGTCGCCCAGTCGCGGATATGTTTCCTCACGTGCGTGGGCACATTACGCTCGAGTTTACCGACCCTAGTGTTGAAGATTTATCACACTGTGACCTTGTCTTTTTTGCTACACCTCATGGTGTTGCGCAATCTATGATGGCTGAGTTTTTCGACTCTGGCTTAAAAACGATAGATCTATCAGGCGACTTTAGGTTAAAAGACGTCGATGTTTGGGAAAATTGGTATGATCAAACACATGCTTGTCCTGAATTGATTGAGCATGCGGTTTACGGTTTACCAGAGATCAATCGAGAGCAGATCAAAAATGCTAAAATTATTGCTTGTCCTGGTTGTTTTCCTACAGTAGTACAGCTGGCTTGTTTACCTTTAGTTGAACAAAATCTGGTAGATATCGGTCGAATTATTGCCGATGCGAAAACAGGAACCAGCGGAGCAGGCAGAGCAGCCAAGACCGGTATGTTGTTGTCTGAGTGTTCCGATAGCTTTAAAGCTTACGGCGTATCTGGCCATAGACATTTACCAGAAATGAATCAAATACTAAGTGATGCCTGTGGACAGAATGTCTCGATAACCTTTGTGCCACATTTGGTGCCGATGATTCGTGGAATTGAAGCAACCATATATATCAGCCCAGCGGCGGGAACCGAACTAAGCTTAGAAAATGTGCAGTCAGTATATGAAGAACGATACGTTAATGAGCCCTTTGTCGATGTAATGCCCTTAGGTTCATTACCAGAAACACGTAGTGTCAAAGGTTCAAATATGTGCCGTATTGCCTTGCATCAGCAACCAGGCAGCAAAGGGATTATTGTTTTGGCCGTGATCGATAACTTGGTAAAAGGTTCTTCTGGGCAGGCCATTCAGAACATGAATTTAATGTTTGGATTAGAAGAAAGTTTAGGTTTAACTCAAGTGGCGTTAATGCCTTAGTAAACGTGAGTGTCGGTAATAAATACTCAAAGATATCAAGGCGAAATAGATAAATGGTAAAACGTAGAGCAGAAGACAAACTCATTTTGGTCAAACACGAACCAGGTATCAAGCGAAAGAGGCGCTTAATATTCTTGACTGGGATTGTTGTTATCGGAGCGTTAAGCTTTGTGCTTGGTGATTTTCAGATCAGGCACAGGTTTAATATTCAAACCGAGCAGTTAGACCTTTTATCAGAAAAATTCTCTGAAATTAGAGATTCTGAGATAGCGTTAAGGCAGCAGGTTGCTAACCTACAAAGTGGCCGTGAAATAGACAATTTGGCCAAGCAAGATATTCAAAATACGATTAGAGAGTATAAAACTCAAATATCGCAATTAGAAAAGGATGTCTCGTTTTATCAGAACATCATGGCGCCGTCTGACAATGCCAGAGGTTTACAAGTACAAAAAGTCGATATACAACCGAGCACGACGCCAAATCGTTTTGACTATAAAATTGTTTTGGCTCAAGTAGCAGATAATAAGGCTTATGTTCACGGAGTGGTGGCCGTTAACTTTATTGGAATGAGAGCGGATAAAAAAGAGATCATTCCGCTTAGAAATATTTCTGAGCAGCAAACAGAATTAGGTATAAAGTTTAAGTTTAAGTATTTCCAAGATATAGAGGGTGACTTGGTGATACCTGAAGATTTTGAAGCTGAGAGTATTCAGGTAGTGGCTCAGTCGAAAGGGAAAAAGGCATCACGTTTGGAGCAAAGTTTCGAATGGAAACAACTCCTTGAAAACAAAAGTTAGGAGGCATTATGTTTGGTAAGAAAAAAAGCAAAGGTAAGCATCGTAGCCCGAATGTGCATTTTGATACTCTGATCTCGGGTAAAACTCAAATTGAAGGTGATTTACAATTTTCAGGTGGTTTGCACATCGACGGATTGATACGCGGCACCGTTAGAGCTGAAGAAGATAGTGAGGCGATCGTTAGAATTAGCGATATAGGCGAAATTGATGGTGACGTTATTGCGCCCCACATTATTGTCAATGGAACGGTTCATGGTGACGTTTATGCGTCCAAACATATTGAGTTGGCTCAGAATGCGTCAATTAAAGGCAATGTTTATTACCATTTAATTGAAATGACAATGGGTGCTGAAGTGAATGGGAATTTGGTGCATCACAAGGAGCCGGTTTCGATAGCTCAGCATGATGGTAGCGATAAGTCTGCGGTGAGCCCCGAACCAGAGCAAGTATCACTGAAGGCTGTGAAGCCGATTTCTACCCCTTCAGTTCCCAATTCTCAAGTGAATAGTTGACTAAAATACTAGGTTAATCGGATAATCGACCTTCATGTTTGAATTTTGTTTTTTGGAGAGTTAATGAGCGTTGTTGAATCTTTTATCCCTACTCCTCTTATTTTTACCGATGCTGCGGCAAATAAGGTAAAGGAATTGGTCGAAGAAGAGGAAAATCCAGATTTGAAACTTCGAGTCTATGTCACCGGAGGTGGATGTTCTGGGTTTCAATATGGATTCACATTTGATGAGGATCAGGCTGAAGATGATACCGTTATCCCAAATATGGGTGTCAGATTAGTGGTGGATTCGATGAGTTATCAATATCTGGTAGGCGCGACAGTAGATTATTCTGAGGGATTGAAAGGGGCTCAATTTTCGGTGACAAACCCAAATGCTGAAACTACCTGTGGTTGCGGTTCTAGTTTTAGTATTTAAATTTCAGTTGTATTGCATCAGATAGGAGGATAATACAGCGTAAAATAAGCTCATGGTCAAAAACTAAAATAAAAAAGAAGTAAGCTCATGTTATGTTCGTATTTGAAGAGTGCCACCTCGGTGCTTTTCCTCACATTATTTTTTTTCCTTCCTGCCGCCCTAGCTGGTGGCTTCGATAATTCTGGTCTCCCGTTCGGCATCATTTTCGATACTGCGGGGAAACCAAATGAACTCTGGGTCAGCTATAGTCGTGTTTCGCCAAAGATAAGTGGAACGGTATACCAGACACGAATTCAATCTAATCCTACTCTTCAAACTGAGAATGTAGTGAAGTCCTATGGCGACTTTGAAATAGGGGTTAGGCTTAAAATAACAGATCGAGTGAGCTGCGCGCTTAGGACAGAAAACCCCTATTTCGCGAGTGTAGGCTACCAGGATGATACGTTGAGCTATGTCTCTGACTCTAGCAGCAATGCGGCGCCTGTTACTTCTCAATATCGAAGCAAGTTGTTAACGGTTGGTTGTCGATATCGATGGGTGGTGGATGATCAATTTGTATACGTGTATGGCGGGCCAAAATATCAAAAAGTAAGCGGTTTTTTCAGTTCAGACTTATCGCCAGAGAGTGCCGGCCGTCGAGATAACTTAGAGGTGAGTCTAGATGGAGGAAGTGAGTATGGATATTTTCTAGGGCTTGCTTATGAAGTGCCGTCTATAGCCGCTCGTGTCGAACTTGTTTATCACAATGAGATAAACTATAGCTTGAGAGGCCACTCGCTAACACCAATCTCATTAGACGGAGACCGTTTATGGTCAGAGGCAAGTTCAAGAACAGCAACACCTAAATCTGTGCAGCTAAAACTGCGCTCGGGCGTTTCAGAAAACGTGCTCATATTCGCGAACTTTAGGTGGGGAGATTGGAGCAGCGTATCAGGGATAAAAGTGCAAGACGGTGTGGGTAATCCAAGTATTTCACTGTATGACCATGATACCGTGAATTTAAATACTGGTGTTATGCTCGCTATCAATGATAAGTGGAATATGGGGGGGAGTTATTCGACGGTTTTCAGTCTATCTGGAGGAAGTAGAATTGGCGCTAGCTTGAGAAACCCCCAGGGCACGCGACATACTATTTTCTTTGGTGTGCAATATTGGCCTAAGCAAGATATTGCTTTAGATACTGGTGCGTCGTTTACTGAAATGGAAAATAAAAAAATTGACGAAAATGCCTTTGTAGGAGAATTCGAAGATATGTCAGCTATTTCTGTTAGCGCTGGCGTTAGTTGGTTTTTTTAGTTTGTGCAACTAAAAATTTTCTAAATATCAATATGGCATAGATTACGTTCTTCAAAATACTGTTCGTCGTAAGATATGTCGAAGGGTAAAAACAAGGTGTCTGCGATTAAAGAAAATGGGAAATCTACCAAAGCGTAAAGGCTCATTGAAACCGTGTGTGCCGGTTTATTTTCTGCATCCTGAAACCAATTTAAATTGCAGTACAAAATGTCTACATTCTTTCGTGTTCCTGAATAGATAATACCAAGCCCAGTATTCGCGACTTCCACGCCATCGCCATTGTAGCCATGGGAAGTATTGCTGATTATCGTTGAGCAGCCACTCATCGATAAATAAATGAAGAAGGGCACACAAATTTGAAGAATAAGCCTAATATGTTTGTTCATATTATTTACCTGTTAATTGGTTATTATTCTCTAGCAAGCTAAGCGTACTGGCTCTCAATAACTTATCTAAGCTTTTTTTACCTTCTAAACTTAGACGCTCAATGCATGTTTGTATATTTTTTCCCTGTAAAACCCTAATAATTAACGAATTGATTGATTGCGGGTCCAACGCCAACATTGAATGATTGCGAAAACAAGCAAGCACAAGCTTTCTTAGTGCAACGAGACTGTCATCAAAAGGACGAAAGTGACTAGAATAAGCATGCAATATGCGTAAATCGCTTGAGGTGAGAGGCTCATCTTCCGAACTAGGTTCTAACAGTATTGCTGCGATGTTTTCAGGGCTTAGGTTTTTTAGGTGAAAACAAAGTGCTATAGGGAAATTTTCTTTGAATACCTTTGAATAACGTTGAACTAAGTGTTTTGACGGTTCGCTGATTGGGCAATAAAATACAGCTGACTGCGTGCCACTTGCACCGTCTTTCTTGGTGCCTACTCTCATCGCGCTAAACTGATTTTTACGCCAAAAATTCACTAACTCGGGTGTTAACCCAAAGCAGGTTGTTAAGGAGTCTATGTTTTTTTGTTTCGAGTAACGTTTAGCTGCATTAATCAATTCAGAACCTAAGCCTTTTCCTCTATGTTCTGGATGTATAGCTATCCGCATAATGCGCAAGCTACTCTGAGCCAAAAAATCGCTTTCTCCTGTATTTTGTACAAGCAACTGGGGAGCGAGATGGCCTCTAGGCCGTCGTCTACCTTCGAATATGGCGTTGGATAAATCGGTATCTGTGCTACCTCCTTCTTCAACTAACAATATGACACCAACGAGGTGTCGATTATTTTCAGCATCGATTGTTTCGGATATTGCGATATGTATTTTATGGTGGTCTAGGATTAACCTAATATCGTAAGGGGATGTTTGATAGTGTGCAGTTACTAACAAAGAAATCACATTTCTTAGAAGTGACTCACTTTTGGCCATTTCATCTTGATCAAGCCACCTTATTTCGTGTTTATCAACTGAGAAGTTTGTTTGTATTTCAGCATCTAGCAATAGAAAGTCAAAGCAGAAACGTTCAAGGGGGTCGTTGTTAGCCCAGCGTACTGGCTGTTTCAATTCCAGCGATTTCCATTGAGGCGTTAGGGTGTCCAGTTCAGATCGGAATCGAACCCAAAACCCCTGTCCGTTTCCTTCGTATCCGTGAACGGTGCTAGAAAAAACTACTCTAGGGTAGTGCGTCAGCATTTTTTTTAATATTGGGCTCGGTATAGCGGCCGCTTCGTCAATCAGTAAGAGGTGACAGCTAGGCCAGTTATCGATTATTTTGTCTGGAGGAACAAATTCGAGTATGGGGTCTGAGCTGTTGTTCGAGTTTGTAGTCGCTTCATTAAAATGAACAAATGCGCGTTCACAAGCGAGTTTGGACGGTGCGGTTATGATGATCTTATGTGGGGTTTTTTCTGTGATCCTTGCGGCTGCAAGGCCAAGAACACTAGATTTTCCTCGACCGCGGTCGGCATACATAACAAGTGGCCGCTTTTTATGTCCTGACGACACAGATTCAATGGCTGTGATTGCGAGTTGTTGATCTTGAGTTGGTAGTACGACGTCCTTATCTGTGGATGCCTCACTACTAGCAGAAAGCGAAATTGGAATTCCCTGTTCAATCAAGACCACTCCTGGGTCGCTCTTGACGATTTGTACCATCCGAGCTAAGAAGCGAGTCCCACATTCGGTTAATTCACTTTCTTCATTGCACATACGTAAATAATCGGGGTCAGGCTTTTCGAGAAACTTGTTTAGGGGTGGAAGTAACAAAAACATTAAGCCACCGCGCTTGATTAACCCTGTTGCTGCGCCAAAACCTTCGGGACTTATTCCGTCGAACCCATCCCAAATGAGATTATCAAACTCGGTTCCCAAATAATGGGTAATTTTTTTTGCACTGGTATGCTCTGCCTTAAATACTTTGGGTGCATCGAGGCTGTGAACGATTAGATTGTCTGAGGTGTTCAAGTATTGACATTGAGAAGACATCAAAGCACGAACCCAGGACTCTTGGCCAGATATCACGACCAAGCAGCGATGATGACTATTTCGCATATTGGCTTTGATTTTCTCGAGGTGCGAAGCGACAAGCTGATGGCTGACTTGTAAGTCCATGTTAGTTAAAAACTCTCAATTGGATGTATAGCTGCCTGTACACTATATATATCTATCTTTGTGGTAAAGACGTAACGTGGCTTTATTTGAGTGAATTGATAGAGTAGGTGCTCATTAAGATAACTTGTTATAAATGGCTGTTAGCAACGAAGGAGCTGCCCTTGAATAAAAGAACCGGTCACGGCAGAGATAAATTCATACTCATGTTTTTTGCTTTTTCACTGGGCTTGATACTGTCCAACTTACTGTCACAATCGGACATGCAAGAGTTTGATGAAGTGAAAGCGGATGTTCTTTTTGTTTACAAAGGTGTTGATAAGTTGAAGTCAGACTTGTCTCATTCTGCGCAAGAGAGACTGGCTAAGATAGACATCGAACGATCCGAAATTATTACACTAGCGGCAATCGAACAGCACATTTACCAGTACGCTAGCGAAAAAGGTATTACAGTTCATGAGGCTGCGCTTGATCTGTTTGCGACGAAGGATCCATCAGAGCAACAAATCAGTGACTATTTTCGACAGAATTCGGAAAAAATAGACAAACCTTTCTTCGAGGTTAAGGAACAACTCAAAGCGCAACTGGTCAAGCTCAAGCGGCTTGAAGCTCGAGAGCATGTGTTGAAAGATCTGATCGCGTCAGGAAACTTACATTTTCTTTAGAAACACGTTGTAGGGCTCATAAATCGTGCTTATGGAGTGATTTTGCTCGATAATATTCGTAAAATCGTCGACTCAATAAATTGGAAAATGTAAATGGATATTGACGCAGCTCTTCGTCGTACGATATTGATACTTATATTTCTTGGTACGTTTGCTGGTTGTGCGACTAGTTCTCTATTCAATCCTTACCCATCTCAAGCTATTCAGTACAAAAATGCGATCTCGTTTGGAGATTATGAGGTAGATCAGAGCCGCTCGGTTTTGAACGAGCTAGAACAAAAAAGTGATAACGCTGATTTTATACTCTACATGATGGAGAGTGGTCGTATAAATCAGTTAAATGGGAACTACTTATCGAGTAAATCCGACTTTGAACGGGTGATTGACGCTTTCGAACAACAGGACCTGCAAGCGACTATTCGTTTACACGAAGTTGCTGCTCAAAGCACGTCACTGATATCAAACGACAACGCAATTCCATATAGTGGGGCTGGGTACGAGCGAATTTTTACACATCATCATCAAGCGTTGAACTACCTATTACTAGGTGATCTTGATGGTGCTGCTGTTGAGTTTAGAAAAGTAGCCTTGGAGCAGCGTGTACTATTAGAGCAACACGAGAGCGAAATAGCTGACGCTTATCAAGAAGCCGAAAAAAACGAGATCGATATTGACAGTTTATCTTATGAGTTTTCAGGCATGGATAGAGTAGCGGGTTCAGTGAAAACTTCCTTTCAAAACGGCTATACGTTCTATCTTTCTGCTGCATTTTGGGAAGCGACAGGAGATTATAATGCAGCATTAATCGACTATAAAAAAGCCTACGAGATTAATGAGAATAATCACTATTTAAAACAGGATATTGCGCGCATATCAAAAAAAATGGGCGCAAGCACAAAAAGCAATGATTTAAACGACATGGGTGTAGGGCAGGGAGCGGTTGTCGTGTTATTTGAAGAAGGTTTTGTACCAGAGAAAGAAGAGATAACAATCCCGATTCCAACATTTGATGGCGGTTTGATCAACCTTGCATTTCCTTATTACGAGACTCAAGGCTGGAGAGTGAGTCCAAAACTAAGAGTGACAGATAGTAATTTTGAGGAGTTAGGGTATAGTCAAGAAGTTGTCAACGTTGGCGTTCTAGCCGTGAAAAATCTGAAAGAACAAATACCTAAGCTGTTGGTTCGTCAGGCCCTGCGTGGAATGGCTAAGTACCGTATCCAGAAAAAAGCCACTAACCAAGCAGGGATAGCCGGGCAGTTTTTAGCGAATGTTTACAATATTATTTCTGAATCAGCTGATCGTAGAAGCTGGTTAACATTACCTCGAACTGCGCAGGTTATTAGACTTAATCTTGACGAAGGGGTGCAAGAAGTTAGTTTGTCTACGCCGAACCGAGAAACGAAAGTAACACTCGACGTCAAAAAAAATAAAACTCAATTCTTAAGGGTGTATTCAGCTAATAACCGGATAATGACCCAAGTGATCGCCTTGTAGTAAATTGGCGTGCTGTATCGAAGTAACAATAGCAATTTTGTGTGAGCAATGTCTGAAGGACAGACAAAGGAGATTCAAATGAAAAAAGCGCTGTTAAATAAGTTCATCGTGGTTTTCGCTGTTTCTGCATTATCGGCTTGTGCCGTAAACGAGACCGCTACAGTTAAGGTTGAAGGTCAGACTGTTACTCAAGTTATTGAGTCAAATAGTGGGGTGTTATCGGATAACTTACAGATTATCGATACGCATACCGGCTATGCAGGTGATTTACTGAAAGCACAGGTTTCTATTAAAAACGACTCAGGTGACGGTTTGAGTTTTAGGTACAAATTTAAATGGCTGGACAAAGCGGGCTTTGAAATTGGCGTAGATGGTCGCCCGTGGACGCCCATTAGTATTACTTCTTTTGAGACGAGGTCTATACAAGCTGTTGCGCCTAACGCTAGTGCAACGACATTCAATATTCAGGTTCAAAACTAAACAGTGCCATTCGAAACAAATCAAAAAAGAATGGTAATGCTACAAATGGAGAAAATAATGAAACTCATAAATATTACGACGATAGTGCTGGCCAGTTTGGTGCTAGTTGCGTGTTCAAATAATCCAAAGATATCTTATGGAGATGCTACTGGAGTCGAAACAACCAACACTGACTTTGGTTCGACTGACCTTCAAACGATAGCTGCAAAACTAGTGGACGACCTTGTGAGTTTTCCACCGATCGTGAAACTAACAGCGGACAATCGTCCTATTGTATTTGTTGATAAGATCAAGAATAAGACAACAGAGCACATAGATACCGAGTCGATTACCGACACCATCCAAACCAAACTTCTTCAGTCAGGTAAATTTCGCTTTGTGGATATGACAGCGGTTAAACAGATTCAAGACCAGCTTCAGTTTCAAATGGATAGTGGAATGGTAGATCCTACGAAAGCTGTGGCGTTTGGAAAACAAACTGGTGCGGAGTTTATGTTGTACGGAAATATGTCGAGTATCATAAAGCGAAACAGTGATACTAAAGATGTGTATTATAAATTCACGCTTAAATTGGTGAATCTTGAGACCGGTATTCTAGAGTGGGCAAGCGAAAAAGAAATACGTAAGACCGGCGAAAAGTCTTTTTTCTCCCTTTAGCTCGCAAAGATAACCCCCCTCTATAGTGAATAATTAGTTTCGACTATAGAGGGAAAAATGCCGTTGATAAATCCCCCTTAGCTGGGCCAACTGGTTATCCATTAAACGACAGACTATACTACGCCCCGTTTTTTGAATAATGGGTCTATTTTTGATAGCAGTGTTTTATGTCTGATAAGCATTACCACAATAGAAAATTTGCACTCGCAAGCCTCGAGACTATGTACCGTGTTTTCACCGTACCAGAGGCTCCTGAGTCGACGTTGAGCCGTATCGATAAAGATGTGTCGAACAATCTTGCCGGATTTATGCAGGAGCACATTGTTGCGGTAGAGCACGACCTTCAAACAATGGAGAAAGACTTCTCCGAATCCAAAATCCCAGATAAGCCCATATTCGTATCAGAGCATACTCAGTTCTTGTTAGACAAGGTCGTTGCACAATCGGTTCATACCTCATCCCCTCGATTTGTCGGGCACATGACTTCAGCGTTGCCTTATTTCATGTTGCCCTTGTCTAAGATCATGATTGCCCTGAATCAAAATTTGGTCAAAACAGAGACATCTAAAGCATTCACGCCGCTTGAACGCCAAGTATTAGGTATGTTGCACCGACTTGTTTATGCCCAAGATGAGGATTATTACAACCAGTGGATGCATGATGCTGAGCATGCCTTAGGTTCGATGTGTTCAGGGGGGACTGTTGCTAATATCACTGCACTTTGGGCAGCTAGGAATTTGGCATTTCCGCCAGAAGGTAACTTTAAAGGCGTTGCTCACGAAGGCTTGTTCCGAGCCCTCAAATACTATGGTTACGATGGCGTGGCGATTATCGTTTCTAAACGTGGACATTATTCTTTTAGAAAGACCGCTGATATATTAGGGATCGGGCGTGATTTTCTGATTTCGGTTGAGACAGACGACGATAATCGTATTGAGCTAGATGCGCTCAGAAACACCTGTACTTCGTTGCGAAAAGACAATATATGTATCCTCAGTATTATCGGCATTGCAGGTACGACAGAAACCGGTAGTGTGGACCCTTTGGATGAGGTTGCCGAGATTGCGAGAGAATTCAAAGCGCACTTTCATGTTGATGCTGCATGGGGAGGCCCAACCTTGTTTTCCCATCGTTATCGAGACTTGCTCAAAGGAATTGAGAAAGCCGATTCAGTTACCTTAGATGCACATAAGCAGTTATATGTTCCGATGGGCTGTGGTTTAGTTGTATTCAAAGATCCAAAGAAGTTGAAAGCGATAGAGCATCATGCTCAGTACGTGGTACGACAAGGGTCAAAAGATTTGGGTAGTACGACGCTGGAAGGCTCTCGTCCTGGTATGGCGATGCTGATTCATTCGGGCTTGAAAATTATTGCCAAAGAAGGCTACGAAATTCTTATCGATCAAGGAATTAATAAGGCGAGAGCCTTTGCAGACATGATCGATGATGATCCAGAATTCGAAGTAATTACGTACCCAGAACTCAATATAATTACCTACAGATATTGTCCTGAATACGCTAGAGCGGCCTTGCTAGAAGCGGATGAAATTCAAATGGATAAGATTAATTCTGCCTTAGATAGGATTACTAAATTTATTCAGAAAACTCAGCGAGAGAAAGGCTTGTCATTTGTATCGAGAACACGGCTTGACCCGAGAAAATATTATTTAAGAAACTGTGTCGTATTTAGAGTTGTTTTAGCTAACCCTTTGACAACATTAGAAATTTTGTATGATATTTTGCAAGAACAGAAAGAAATAGCTAAATTGTCAGACATACAAAATGCCTTTAAATTGCTTAGAAGTTTGTGTAAGAAATAAGACAATTATATGGCGTAATATACGATCGAAGCCTCTTAGAGAAGCTTCGAAGAAAGATAGGCTCGAACACTCAATAAAGCGCCGCTTCATCGTCTAGAACTTGATGGATGATATCTAAAAATATTTTATCCGCTTCACTATGTTCTTCAGGAATTCGAACGATAGTCGATGCACTTATTTTTTCAGCCATTGCTAGAGTCGCATCAGGCTCATTTTTTAGCTCTCTCGCGATTTCCATGCACTTTGGGGCGAGTGAAGGGTCGCTAAGTACTTTTCGAATAAACGTACTTAACTCGCCAATAATTTTAGCTTGTTTGCTTTCTGCTGCACTACTCATGTTTTGACTCCTGTACCTATGTCACAAATATTATTATGTAGATCTGACTGCTCGTTCAGGTACTACGTATATTGTCAGTATAGGTCGATGTCGGACCCATATCATGTATTAGTTTGAAATATATTGTACAAATATCAAAACACTAATGATTGACTGGGTAAGTGAATTGCTAAGAAGCTTATGCCTATTTAATCACGATAAAAGAGAACCGAGTTGGCTAAGTTAAACAGCAAGCCTTAAGAGCAATCGACTGTGAGTTGAGCTAGTCAGTGTCACGTTTTCTGATGAGAGCTTCTTGACACACTGACGCGACAAGTTCTCCATTCTGATTGAATATGCTTCCTCGATTCAGCCCCCGACCTTGAGATGAACTTGGACTGTCCATATCGTAAAGAAGCCACTCGTCTACTCTAAAGGGGCGATGAAACCAGATGGAGTGATCTAAGCTTGCTACTTGAATACCCTTTTGAGCAAAGCTTACGCCGTGGGGTAGTAAGCTGGTTCCGAGTAAACCGAAGTCTGAAGCGTATGCCAATATACATTGATGTAGTGCTAAATTATCAGGAAGGTCTGCGACAGCTCTGAACCAATTTTTCTTATAAGGGGCCCTAACATCCGGGTTGGAATAATTTATTGGATTGACCGGGCGAATTTCGATGGGACGATCTCGGGTAAACTGGTCTCTAAGTTTCTCTGGAATCAGGTGTTTAAAGCGTCTGCGCATTTCGAGCTCAGAAAGCAGTACTTCTGGGTCTGTTGTTTCAGGCATGTCAAATTGATGACTAAGGCCTTGTTCGCTCTTTTGAAACGAAATATTCAAGGTGAATATTTCTTTATTGTGCTGACGGGCGATTATTCGACGGGCAGAGAATGTACCGCCATCTCGAATTATTTGCGCTTCGTATTCAATCGGGAGGGAATGGTCTCCGGCTCGAAGAAAATAGCCATGCATTGAGTGAGCAACACGGTCTTCTACGGTTTGATACGCAGCCATTACAGCTTGCCCGCATACCTGTCCACCAAACACATTTTTGAACCCTAAGTCTTCACTACAGCCTTCAAAAATAAGCTCATCTTTTTGTTCTAGTTTTAGTACATCTATAAGCTGTTGGAGTACTTGATTCATAAGGTTCTCGTTTAGACTAATTTGATCGAATCAAATTAGTTGAGACCTTTGCGCGACTTCTGTGCTCGTGCAAAGGTCTCTAGTTATATTTCACTGACAACAAAATTAATTAGTAGGGCTTCTTTAGCGCTCATTTCCCAGCCATCTTTTTTCTTAGCTTCAGGTTTTTTACGACGCGGCTTAACGACAGAAGTTTTTTCCTTATTCGGTTTTGTTGCGTGTGGGGGGGTAGCAACACGCGTCATATAATCCCTCTGACTAGTTTGTTCCTGAATTGAAATTTGGCTTAATACAATTGATTGTGAAGCAGTCTTAAAACGCTCCCTGCCATCAATTTCATGTTTAGGTACATATTTGCGCATAGTATTACAAAACAAAAGTTTAGAGTGTAGTTTTCTTTTGGATTTTACCGAAACTTAAGAAATTTAATGGTTTAAGTTTGGTCTTATTATCTTGCCATGTCTTTAACCAAAAGTTGCTTATCCTTAATACGTGCTCCCGTAAGAACGAAGCCAAGTACTTTATCTTGAACAACATATTTAGCGCTAATGTCTAACTCCTCTTGTTCGATTTTCCATTCGCCATCATTAGATTGAGGAGGGCATACAATTACGGGACAAGCAGGGGTTTTGGTGGCAATAGGCATGACTGCGAATTCTACGGCTGTCTTATCGTTATTCAAGGTCTTTGCCAGTGCTCTAGCGCTTGCCATTAGAGGAAGTACATAGAGACGAACAATGCCTTCAATTTGTGCGCAATCACCTATCGCAAAAATATCGGATTCGCTAGACTCAAGGCACGAATTTACTTGAATTCCTTTATCGCAATCTAAGCCAGATGCACTAGCAAGACTTAGGTCGGGTTTGAGTCCCACTGCAGATATAATTATATCGCACTCGACTTCGCTTCCGTCGTCTAAAGTTGCATATAGCCCGGTCTCCTCGTCTGCCACTGACGCGACATATCGATTTAGATGAAATTTCGCGCCAGCCTCTTGTAAGCCTTTTACGACGGCATCCCCTGCAAAACTCGGGATCAGTCCGTTTAATGCAGTGACCGACGGATCCACGATCGTGATATCGAAGCCTCCGTTGAGAAGGTCGTTAGCGTATTCGCAACCAATAAGGCCTGCGCCCATAATTAGAATATGCTTTTTACCCGATATTTTATTCCGAAATAGACGATAGTCCATCAGGTCATTGATAGATAAAATATTGTCACTATCACTGCCCGGAAAAGTCAGACGATTCACGACAGCACCACTGGCTAGAACGAGCTTAGAATAGGCAATTTTTTCTGACCCGATTGAAATCTCATGAGTACTCGGGTTAATGCTACTAACTTCGGTATAGTTTCTTATCGATACTTTCAGTTGAGCGGCCATTTTACCCGGGTCGCCCATTGAAAGTTCGTCGGCTTGTTTATTCTTAGTGAAACCGGTTGAAAGTAAGGGCTTCGAATAAGAATGACCGTCATCGCGGCTGATCATTAAAATAGGGGTATCTTGATCTAGTTTTCTAAATTCTCTCGCGAGTGAATATCCGGCTAATCCAGTACCGATGATAATAATTGGCGCCGGTGAGTCCATTAGATTTCAACCATTTCGAAGTCTTCTTTTCCTACACCGCAATCGGGACACAACCAATCTTCTGGAACATCTGCCCACTTTGTACCTGCTTCAATTCCGTCATCGGGCCAACCTTCAGATTCGTCGTATATCAACCCGCATACAATACATTGCCATTGTTTCATTTCTCTTTACCTTAATATTGATACTTTCAAACAGGGCGTTAATTTACAGAAGAGAGGCCCTTTTCTCAAATATTTGATAGGAATTGACCGTCTCATCATGATAGTTGGCACAAATGATAAATTTGTCGTTTCATTGAGCAAAACATTTGATGATATTTCTGCTGACTATATAATCACCGCCTAGTTAGCAAGTTTTCTCCAAGGATAGGTTGCTGTGCTCAATAGTCTGAAGACTGTATGGTGAACGATTTACAAATATGAGTTTTATTCCCAAGCATAAATATACACAATGGCATGGCTATAAGAGAGTACCTTCGTGGGCATTACCCTATGAGACCAAAAGTTGGATATTAGATAAAGGCTCGTTGACTAAACGACTAATCGCGGCTTCGAATGAGAGTTTTTGCGTTAAGGTAATCTATCAAGGCCGGGCCTATCCTCATTTGGACGAAACAAAAAATCTAAATATATCTCAACGAGAGAAAGCGCTGGTCAGAGAGGTCGAGCTGGTGTGCGACGGTGTGGTGTGGGTTAGAGCAAGAAGCGTCATTCCCATTAGCACTATGACAGGGCCGGAGCGGGAGTTGAACATACTAGGCAACAGGCCTTTAGGCGCTTACCTGTTCAAATCAAAAACAATGAGGCGTAGCAATCTGGAGTTGTGCCGTTTTAATATAGATGAAGGCAAACAGATCTATGGTAGGCGGTCAATTTTTTATCTCAACTCAAAGCCTTTGCTAGTTAGTGAGTTTTTTATGCCGCGTGTATTTCAGTGCAATAAGTACTAACAGACCTATGAGGGAACGTTAATATGGGGCAGGTTAAATCGTCAATGCATATATCCTATATGAAATTGGCTAGACTGGATAAACCGATAGGTATTTACTTGGTGCTTTGGCCCACTTTGTGGGCGCTGTGGTTAGCTGCTGAAGGTATTCCGTCACTAAAAGTCTTGGTGATTTTTGTCGCCGGAAGCATTCTTATGAGGTCTGCTGGCTGCGTCATAAATGACTTTGCCGACCGTAACATTGACGGCGATGTTGAGCGGACTAAAGGACGCCCACTGGTCACGGGAGAAATCAGTACGAAGGGCGCGTTAGTGTTCTTTTGTTTGCTGTGTCTTTTGTCATTTCTATTGGTGTTGCAAACCAATGAATTGACAATCTATTTGTCGTTTGGGGCCGTTATTCTTGCCTCAGTTTACCCATTTATGAAGCGATACACTTACCTCCCACAAGTTGTATTAGGTGCTGCGTTTGCGTGGTCAGTTCCGATGGCGTTCGCAGCCCAAACCAACGAAATCCCACAACTAGTATGGCTGGTGTATATAGCAACGCTATTGTGGACCGTCGCATATGACACAATGTATGCCATGGTAGATAGGGAAGACGATATCAAATTAGGTGTTAAATCTACCGCAATTTTATTTGGTCATGCCGATAGAGCCATTGTTGCCTTTTTACAGGTCTTAGTGATTCTAACGTTGTGCTTGATCGGAGAAAAAGCCAAGTTGGGTCAATTCTATCTTTTGAGTGTGGTTGTTGCTTCGACACTATTTGTTTACCAGCAACATTTGATTCGTTTCAGAGACAGAGACAGTTGTTTTCAGGCATTCCTAAATAACAACTGGGTCGGTTTATGTATCTTTATCGGGTTAGTCTTAGACTATTACGTTCGATAAAAAATCAATTAAGGCTCTAATTTAGTTGACGATAAACTCGTATCAAAGTCTAAATTTATATTGTGTTCGCCGGCTTTTTCTCGTTCATTGACCCAAAAGGCTACGCCTCCACACACGGCTGCGGGCATGGTAATAAGGTTGAGAATTGGGACCAGCGTTGCACCAAATGCGACAAGTCCGAAGCCAAAAGAACTTAACCGGTGCTCAGATAGAAACTGCTTCATTTCGCTAAAACTCAGGTTGTGATTATCTGCCGGGTAGTCGATGTATTGAAGCGCCATCATCCAAGAAGAAAAGATAATCCACGCTACCGCAACCAGTAAATTAAGACCTGGTATTAAACCCAGAACAAACAAACCAAGCACTCTGGGTAAATAATAAAGAATTTTTTGAAGTTCTCGTTTTACGGTCCGAGGAATAATCGATACTAAGGTGCGCCATGAAAGCTCTTCGTCGAGCTCACGTTTAGTGAGTCGGTGTTCGACTTTCTCCGCTAGGAAACCGTAAAATGGCGCTCCGATAAGATTTGCAGCAGCGACAAAGCCATAAAACAAAGTCATGACAATGGCCATTAGATAGATTCCCCAAAATAGCCATTCCAGAAAACTCAGCCATTCTGGCATCCAGCCCAAGAGAGTAGGTAACCAACCACTTATTAAGCTTTTGGCCCAAACGATGAGAAGTGCAAACAGGCCGATATTTACAATAAATGGCACGATCAAGAAAAGCCGTAATCCTGGTTGGAAAATCAAACCGAAGCCTTGCATTAAATAACTGAAACCTCGGAACATATTTCCGTTCATGACCCTGCCTTGTTGATGAATTAATCGATATACTATCGTACTGAAGAATTAGGGATACGAACAGTCGTGGCCGGGCTAATTCTTTAGGGGTTCTGGGTAGCCTAACTCAGAAAAATGATTATTTGAGATGATATAGTTTGAAAGCAGCATTTTTAAGTAGGTGGGTTTGGCTAAACAAAACCATTTTTTATATCGCCGTTGTGCTGGGTTGCATCATCGCGTTTTCTCCTTCTGAAGCAGGGCTTCAACCTCAGTTGAATGACAAGTTTCTTCATATTGTCGGCTTTTTTCTGATCTCAGTATTATGCCATTTGGCGCACCCTAAGGTTCATAAGGGGCTACTGCTTCTAGGGTTGGCAGTCCTAGGGCTGGCGATTGAAATGGTTCAAGCATACTTACCCTATCGTGATTTTTCTCTATTGGATTGGGCTGCTGATATCTCGGGCGTGTTTGTATACTTCTGCTTACTGTCTAAGATAGTGACTGATAAATTCTTACTTGATTGAATTCCTCAAACTCATTTAGATCTGGCCATGTCCTCGCTTGTACTGTCTGTGTCAGTTGATAGTTTTCTGATGGTAGGTGACGAACTCTCGAATCTGCCAAAATAGTCCTCTTGGATCGCGTGACAAATAAGTCGAGTAAGCTGTAGTTATCTTTATCGTAGAGCACATCAGCCGCGGTAACTAAGTCGATTTCTTCTTCAATGTCATCAAGGTTCCGACAAGTGTTCAGATGAACGTTGTTGGCATGTGCGTTTACGGCGACTGCGTCTAAGGCATCTTGATCAATGTCACAAGCGTAAACTGCCTTAGCGCCTGACAGAGCCGCAGCAATAGCAACGATGCCTGAGCCCGAACCAAAATCTATCACTGTTTTATTTGCTACATGTTCTGGGTGGTCAATAATATATTGGGCGAGCACTTGACCACTGGCCCAACAAAAAGACCAATATGCGGGCGCTGCTACGACGGCTTGAGCTTCATCATGGCTTAGTGGGCCTTCCAGAACATTGGGGTCAAATAGATATAAGCTCACACTGCTACAACCTGCAGGGCGCGATAGCTTTACTTGTCCTTTATGCAGGGTCTTCTGCAAATTGTCGTTTAGTTTGTCGAGCAAATTGGTTGTTCTCTTGTAATGGTTGGTAATAGGTAAACGATTAATTAATGTTTCAATGGCATGTTACAGTTTCAGCAACAATTGACAACATTCGAATTCGATGGTGGATTTTAATGGGTGATCCTGTGAAATTTTGGGTTCAATAAAGTTCGTAAATTCTTGAGATGAGAATGATATAACTGCAGGTGGCCAAAGGCGTTATGTTCATCTAAGCGATATCGATAAGAGCCCAAAAAGGAGACTAACGTCACACTGTGCTGGCATCGATTTAAAACAACTGTTACACGGGCTATTGGGCACTAGAAAAATATCTTTTCTTGGACAACGCTATAAAAAGATACTTTTTGTTACTTCAACTTATTTACAAACGTGACTAAGATTAATTTAACAGGAAATAAGTATCTAAAAACATTTAGCTTAATGGCCTGTAGATGGGGTGGCCGAAGCTAAATACGATTACAACGATACCAGGGGGCTGATTCTTGGCCTGCTGGTTCGATGTATTAATTGTATTGATATAGTTTCGAGGAAGTAACGATGCCAGTTGAACAGTTAAAACAATACCTAGATTCAAATGAGGTGCAGTACGTTTCGGTTGAACATTCAGTTGCCTACACTGCAAAAGAAATAGCTGAACGAGTCAATATGAAAGGCGACCAAATGGCCAAGACAGTGATGGTCAGCCTAGATGGTTGCCTATCAATGGTCGTATTGCCGGCATCTTGTCGCATCAGGTGGGATCGATTTATGGATGCAATGGGGACTGAACTGGTAGCCTTGGCAACAGAAGATGAATTCAAAGACCAATTCCCATCTTGTGAGGTTGGAGCGATGCCTCCATTTGGGAATTTGTATGATATTCCGATCTATATGTATGAAGGTTTTGATGATACTGCTGATTTTGCTTTCAGAGCGGGAAATCACCACGAAATTATTAAAATGAAACTGTCTGATTATATGGATTTGGCGCACCCCATGACCTTGAATGAAGGGTTTGCCAAGATCGGAGTGAAAAAACCTAGCTGGCTTAAACGTAAAAAAGCAAGCTAGCGTACCTTTAAAAGTAGCGTTGAGTTCATTTCGTATCTTGGTTTTAGCATATGTCTGAACTCAATGTGTTCTCGAATAACCTGGTAAATTATCCTGCGTAAATTAGTAGGTTTTCATACTCTCTTCGTATTCTAAATACCTGGATATTTCTCTGCGCCAGGCCATGTTTTAGTTCTGAGATATTCTTAGGGGTTTTGATAAGCAAAAAAATCAGCACTAAGAATACTAACTTGGGTAGTAACTTTATCGACGCCACTTGCACGTACCTTGCTTTGCTTAATTATGACCTCCCCCCCCTAATATCATGAATAAAACGCAACCTATTATTGTGAAACGTCATCTTGCATAATAGCGATCTTTTACAGCAAAGAGTAATCAAAATGAGTAGCGCATTTGACGTAATAATCGTAGGTGCTGGGATGATAGGATCAACTATCGCTTGTGGATTAGCGCGTACAAATTTGAATGTTGCTATTGTTGACCCTCAGCCCCCGAAAGCATTTGACGTTTCTGACACGCCTCATATTCGAGTTTCCGCGATTAGCTTTGCCAGTGAGCAAGTGTTAAAAAACGTGGGGGCATGGAATCATATAATTAATAAACGAGCATGCCCCTACAAACGTTTGGCTGTCAACGAATTACATGCAAAGCAGGGTATAGCGTCGCTCTTGCCCGATATTTCGTCTTGGGCTAGAACCGAATTCAACGCGACGGATATCTCCCGAGATTATTTGGGACATATTATTGAGAACGATGTGATTCATTTGGGTTTGCACGAATGTATGAATGAGATTGAATCGTTGTCTGTCTATTGCCCTAGTCATATTGTATCGATGGATCTAGATTCCGAAGTTAAACGACTCACCTTAGACTCTTCTGAGGAAATTAGTGCAAGACTAATTATCGGTGCAGACGGTGCTCAGTCACAGGTTAGAACATCTTCTAATCTTGGTCAGTATAAGGAGCAATATGAACAGCATGCCTTTGTTTGTACCGTGAGCTATGAGGGTGTGCAAGAAGATATTACTTGGGAGTCTTTCACGCCTCACGGTCCTCTGGCTTTTTTGCCCTTGGCTGATGTTGACGATAAACATTATGCATCTCTGGTTTGGTATGACTTGCCTGAACAAGTAGAGAAACTGTCTCGAATGGATGACGTGGCATTGTTGACGTCAATTCGTGAGAATTATCCAAAGGAACTGCCCCCGCTAACTGCCGTAATCGAGAAGGCGAGTTTTCCTCTCGCTAAATCTCACGCACTGTCTTATGTTAAAAAAGGTATTGCTTTAGTGGGTGATGCGGCGCATACGATCAATCCCTTGGCGGGGCAAGGCGTCAATTTAGGCTTTCTGGACGCCGCAGTTCTAATCGAAGAGCTTGCTCAAGCGTGTATGGACGATGAGGATATTTCATCTCTGGCGGTTTTAAATCGCTATCAGCAAAAAAGGCGGCTCGAAAATAAGATCATGATGGGCATTATGGATGCATTTTATTACGGGTTTTGTAATGATCAGCTTCCATTGAGAGTGGCTAGAAATATCGGCTTAGGCATCGCGAATCAAATTGGTTTAGCTAAGAATAACGTTATGAAGTATGCGATAGGTGCCTCGGGTCAACTGCCGAAATTAGCAAGAGCCTAGACGCTACCTCAATACATGACGAAATTAAGGGAGACGAGTTATGTCAGACACATTGTTTACTAAGATCATTAACAGAGAAATTCCAGCAGATATTGTCTACGAAGATGAGATAAGTTTGGCCTTCAAAGACATTCAGCCACAAGCACCTACACACTTATTAATCATTCCCAAAAAGCCGATTGTTACTATTAACGATATGCAGCCTGAGGACAAAGAGCTATTCGGCCATCTATTTTTTGTCGCCAAGAATATTGCTAAAGATATGGGGTTTGCAGAGGATGGTTACCGCGTTGTGATGAACTGCAATGAGCACGGTGGGCAGTCTGTATATCATATTCATTTACACCTGCTTGCAGGAAAACCTATGGGCTGGCCTCCTTATACTGACAAGCTGAAAGTGTAAACAAGCGTCAAACTGGGCTGTACACGGACTAATTTTAATACAACATTCGCTAGACTCGTACTTAATCGATCTCACACTTGAGACATAGGGCATAGAGGCTAGGCAGAATGAACAGTAGTGCAGTTAAGCATTTTATCCAGAGTTCTTTGTTGTTTTTGGGCATGTTGACCCTGGCGACGATATCAGAAGCTGACGAAATTTCTGAGGTATTGGCCTCTCATTTTTCTGGCAACTCAGAGATAAGATATATTGACTATGAAAGTATCGATCAAGTGCATGCTGACGAATATGGCAGCATGCGCTATTTAGTGATGGATTTTGATATTGCGAAAGTGATGCATGATGAGCAAAGTAGTATTCATACCATATGTTCTCGTGTGCTGAATGACAGGCCTCTGATACATAGTTTATCAAATGCAGGTTATGACATGATTGCGGTCTCTTTCGATCGACGCTCTCAATTTGATTGCCTGTGAGTATCTTTTTACAGAGAGAATAATCGTTTCAGCTCCTCCCCAGGATTCTCAGCACGCATAAAGGCCTCCCCAACTAAAAATGAATTTACGTGATGTTCCTGCATTGATAGTACATCGCTTGGCGCGTGAATTCCGCTCTCTGTAACGACGATCTTACTATCGGGGATTTTATCTAGTAGGTCGAAAGTATTGTTTAGGGATACGTCAAAACTATGCAAGTCTCGATTATTGATGCCTAGTAGTTTCGTGTCTAGAGTTAGCGCTTGTACTAGCTCTGCTTCGTTGTGAACTTCTACTAATATATCTAAACCGATCTCGCCGGCAATACCCGCCAACTCCTGCATTTGATCTCTAGTGAGACACGCTGCAATCAACAAAATACAGTCTGCATTGACGACTCTACTCTCATATATTTGATAGGGAGCAACCATAAAGTCTTTTCGAATGATGGGTAACGAACTAGCCTTCCTTGCCTGTTGCAGATAATCTTCATGACCTTGGAAAAAATCATGATCGGTCAACACTGACAAACAGGCAGCCCCGGCTAACTCGTAACTTTCGGCGATCTCCTGAGGAACAAAATTCTCTCTAATCACACCTTTGCTTGGCGACGCTTTTTTGATCTCGGCGATCACCGCGGGTAGCTTATTCGTTAACTTGGTTTCAATGCTACGCACAAACCCACGAGTGTCAGCCATATCTTTTGCTTGCGCTATACACTCGGCCAATTTTAGTGACTGACTTCGTTCATCGATTTCTTGCCACTTACGCTCGACGATTTTCTTGAGAATGGTCGGCGTTGTATCTGATGAGGCAGAGGGCCCGAAAGTTATGTTTGACATGATAGATCCAGTACAAAATTAAGTGTTAAAAACTTGGGTAAAGCTGGCTAGATCGCTAAGTTTTGCGAGGGCTAACCCACTGCCAATTGCGTCAGCGGCGAGTGTCATACCGTCTTCTAAATTTGCAGCTAGGTTAGAGGCATAAATAGCGGCGCCGGCATTCAATATGATGATGTCACGTGCTTTATTCGCTGCTTCTGACTGCGCCTTACCCAATGCTGCTTTAATTAGTGTGAGGCTGTCGCCAGAACTTTCGACGCTTAAACCGTCTAGGTTTTGTATCTCCATGCCATAATCACTTGGTGAAATAGTATATTCCGTTACTGTGCCATTCTTTAGTTCAGCGACAAACGTTTCGCCCGACAGTGTGATTTCATCAAGCCCATCACAAGCATGAACGACTAACACATGCTCGCTACCTAGGCGTTTTAATACTTCGGCCATTGGTTTACATAGATGTTTGCTGAAGACTCCGATTACTTGTTTGGACACTCCAGCCGGGTTAGTCATAGGACCAAGCATATTAAATATCGTACGAATAGCCATTTGTTTTCTGGGGCCAATCGCGTGCTTCATCGCGCTGTGGTGAGCCGGTGCAAACATAAACCCGACGCCAATTTCATCAATACAACGTTGCACTTGTTCAGGGCTAATGGCGAGATTGATCCCGGCCGCTTCAAGTACATCGGCGCTGCCAGTACTGCTAGATACGCTACGGTTTCCATGTTTTGCGACTTTGCCACCTGCAGCCGCGACGACAAACGCGCTGGCAGTGGATACGTTAAACAAATTTGCCCCATCGCCGCCAGTACCACAGGTGTCGACTAAAAAATCACCAGATACATTTACCTTGGTCGATAGTTCTCTCATTACCTGTGCGGCACCGGTGATTTCTTCAACCGTCTCGCCTTTCATTCGCAATGCGACCAAAAAGCCACCAATTTGAGCCTCAGTTGCTTGACCAGTCATGATCTGTTGCATGACCGTCTGCATTTGCTCTGTATTCAGGTTTTCGTTGCCGACGACTTTCGACAGTGCTTGTGTGATATCCATGTGACGTTTCCTGACAATTGATCTGATTGTTGTTGTGTTTTTACAGAGCAGCTAGCGTTTCAAAAAATTATTTAGTAAGTCGTGCCCGTGTTCGCTAAGTATTGACTCCGGATGAAACTGCACGCCTTCGATATCCAAAGTTTTATGTCGAATCCCCATTATTTCTTCAATACTGCCATCTTCATTTTGAGTCCACGCTGTGATTTCTAGACTCTCTGGGAAGGTATCTTTGTTTATCACCAGCGAATGATATCTAGTCGCCGTGAAAGGCATTTTTAAATCAGAAAATACCCCTTCGTGATTATGGTACATTAACGATGTTTTCCCGTGCATTACTTTACCAGCACGAACGATTTCACCGCCAAAGATCTGCCCGATACTTTGATGGCCTAAACAAATACCCAGAATAGGTACTTTCCCCTTAAAGTGTTCAATAACTGGCAACGATATACCTGCTTTGTCGGGTGTACATGGGCCGGGGGAAATAACGATTTTGTCTGGTGATAAGTCCTCAATTTGTTCGATTGTTATTTCATCATTTCTGACGACGCGAACATCTGCACCAAGTTCGCCAAAATATTGCACCACGTTATAGGTAAAGGAATCATAGTTATCAATCATTAGTAGCATAATTTTCTCCCTAACCGTCCAATCCGTTTGTCGCCATGGCCACGGCGCGAAATACTGCTCGACCTTTGTTCATGGTTTCATCCCATTCGTTTTGAGCGATCGAGTCAGCAACGACGCCAGCACCAGCTTGAATATGAAGTACCTTGTCTTTGATTACTGCTGTTCGAATAGCGATAGCGGTATCCATGTTCCCATTCCAGGATAGGTAGCCGACCGCGCCACCGTAAACGCCTCTTTTAACCGGCTCTAGTTCATCAATTATTTCCATGGCTCTAATTTTAGGTGCACCGCTTAATGTTCCGGCTGGGAACGTTGCACGGAGTACATCAATGGCAGAGGTATCGGGATTCAACTTACCGGTAACATTCGAGACAATATGCATAACATGTGAATAACGCTCGATGACCATTTTGTCTGTTAATTGGACGCTACCCATTTCGCTGACGCGACCGGCGTCATTTCGTCCAAGATCAATCAACATTAAATGCTCGGCACATTCCTTTGGGTCTGCTAGTAAGTCTTTTTCCAATGCAAGGTCTTCAGCTTCATTGGCTCCGCGTATTCTTGTTCCTGCGATAGGGCGTACAGTTACTTCTCCGTCTTCAACCCGAGCTAAAATTTCAGGTGATGACCCTACTATGTAAAAATCGTCTAGGTTGAGAAAATACATATAAGGTGAGGGGTTGAGGCACCTTAATGAGCGGTAAAGGTCTAGAGGTTCATCTTCGAATGGTATAGACATTCTTTGTGATAAAACTGTTTGCATTACGTCGCCAGATAACACGTATTCTTTAATCGTATCGACAGAGGACTTGAATTTGTCTTCAGGAAAGCCAGAGATGAAATCTGATTCTTTGACGGGTACTTTCGTGTGCTTAACTGAATGATCTTTAGGTGATGCACAGGAATGATTGCGCAAACGGTGGACCAATAAGTCTAGAACGGTTTGTGCGACCTGATAAGCATCTTCGACACTAGGGTCTGCATGTTGAATTAGTATTAGCTTGCCGCTCAGGTTATCGAACACGAGCAGTTGGTCCGACACCATTAGCAATATATCGGGGTTACCAAGTGGGTCAGGTGGGCAACTTTTAGCCAACTTCGGCTCTATATATCGGATAGTGTCGTAAGCGAAGTAGCCTACCAGGCCACCGTTAAAACGGGGTAAAGCCTCTATTTCAGGAACCTTGAAGCGAGCCTGGAACTCTTCCACAAAATTTAATGGGTCTTCACAATCATGCTTTTCAGTTACTTTGCCATCCACCACTACGTTTGCTTTATTGCCTGAGATTTTTAGGACTTGATTACAAGGTAAACCAATTATTGAATACCGGCCCCATTTTTCACCACCTTGAACCGACTCCAACAAATAAGAATATGGGCCATTTGCTAATTTTAAATAAGTGCTTAGTGGGGTATCAAGGTCGGCTAGAACTTCTCTATAAACCGGAATTCGGTTGTAACCTTGTTGCGAAAATGCTTGAAACTGCTCGGGGGTCATGTCCATTCCTACTTCTTATCTTTGTACGAGTTGCGGCCGTGTTGTTCGTTGCAAATAGTATACGTGCCGGATTTACGCTTACGAGCGCAAGAACATTGCGCAAACGATTAGATCCGCCAACAGGTAGGATGTAGGTCGTTTTGAGTTACGACACTTTGGATGGATGTAGACACTGAATGGTCACTCTTCTTCATTATAGGAAACGCACAAGGTTACAACAGCCATAGCAGTGAATCAACGTTTAGATGTGAGTGTTGGGTGCGGTCGTTGATTTTTACCTTAGATCCAGTATATTTGCCCTGTAGCTTAGTTGTTTGATTTCTTACGATGAAAGCTACTGGGCAAAACAGGATGTTTTGTCATTTCATAAAATTCAAAAAGGACTTTGTTTATGCAACTTTCAAAATTGCACTTTTATCTTGTGTTTTTCTTCTTAATTATTTATCGCCCCCTTTATGCACAGCCGATCTTTATCAATGAGTTTCACTATGATAACGCGGGAGCAGATGTTGGTGAGTTTGTAGAATTATCTGGCGTTGCCGGCATTAATTTGGACGGCTGGACGCTAGCCTTCTACAACGGCACCAATGGTAAGGTTTATGCGAACTGGCAGTTATCAGGTCAGATACCTGATCAATCCAATAGCTTTGGCTCTTTGGCATTTACTAATCAAAAAATGCTTCAGAATGGCGGGAGTGATGGCATTGCGCTAATCGACAATCTTGGTGCACTGGTTCAGTTTATTAGCTACGAAGGGCAGGTAACAGCAACAAATGGGGCTGCTAATGGTCATACAAGTACCGATGTTGGAGTATTTGAGGATGGTTCGACTGAGGTGGGTTACTCCTTACAGTTGGTTGGGAGTGGTAAAATTGCCGAAGATTTCACCTGGCAGGGAGCCGTTTCCTCAATGGGGTTGGTAAATAACGACCAGTACTTTTCGGGCCCTACAATATCGACGGCTTCGTTGCCCAGTGTTCAAACAGTAATATCGGTACCTGAACCCTCTGTTTTTATGATGATATTAGTCAGTTTGCTTCTTTGCGGAGTACATCGAATAGATCACCAATTTATATTTAAACGAAGAATCTATAGCGCGTAGTCTGCATTAATTCAACAGAGTTAAATTAACCCGAATAGTAGGTTATTCGGGTTAAGCTACTAGGCTTTTTGCAGCTCGTGTCTCATTGCAGAGATGGTTTCTTCATAGTTATCAGTATTGAATATCGCTGACCCAGCTACAAAGGTATCTGCTCCAGCAGCAGCAATCTCGCCAATGTTCTGAAGATTGACGCCGCCATCAACTTCAAGGCGAATATTCTTGCCTGACTTGTCGATGATTTCTCTAGTTGTTCGTAGTTTGTCTAGAGTAGAAGGGATAAATTTTTGACCGCCAAAGCCAGGGTTCACTGACATCAGCAATATCATATCCAAGCGATCAAGCACGTGGTCCAAATAATGAAGCGGTGTTCCAGGGTTAAATACTAACCCTGCTTTACAGCCTCCGTCTCGTATCAATTGTAGAGACCGATCAATATGTTGAGATGCTTCAGGATGAAAGGTGATGTATGTGGCGCCAGCGTCGATAAAGCTTCTAATTAGGTCATCGACTGGCTGCACCATTAAGTGAGCATCTATTGGTGCGGTGACACCATGATCTCTCAACGCTTTACATACCATTGGGCCGATTGTCAGATTGGGCACATAGTGGTTATCCATCACGTCAAAGTGCACAATGTCAGCACCTGCGGCCAGGACATTATCGACTTCTTCGCCTAAACGAGCAAAATCGGCTGACAAAATTGATGGGGCAATTAAAAACTCGCTCATAGCATCCTCTAAGGGTACAAATTGCGCTATTCTAACCTAGTCGACCACTCTCGAATAGAGTGTTCTCGTCCTTCAACAAATCGGTCACCAACACGGACTACATGAAATAGATGAACTACAGAATGATATGCAACTTAATACTCTTCTTGTTTATAGTCATGAGCATATCGCAGGCGCATGGAGAAGATAAGATTGAGCAGAATGCTATTGACCGGGTAGGGGCCTTGGATAGTGAAACACTGACTCAGCAGGCTTTGTCAGAAGAGGTGAAAGAAAAAGAAGTGACTTGGCTTGAGGTGCAATATTCGGAAGAGGATGAGATAAGATCTGTTTTGGCTTTAACATTAAAACCAAAAATACCTCAGGCTCAAGGTGCAGTGTTGCTGCTACATGACAAAGGGCAGCATGCAGACTGGCCCGATGTTATTGGCCCTTTGCGCAAGTCATTGCCGAATAACGGTTGGTATACATTGTCACTTAGTTTGCCTCACGACAGGCGAGTTGAAACACCTGAGAGAAGTTTATCTCCGAAGGCAGTAGAAAAAATATCTGTCACACCTGCACAAAAGCTATCCATTCGTGCAGCCTCTTCGAGAGGATCTAGCTCCGGAAAGGAAAATAGTTCCGGTGTGGCTGATCAACCAGCTTCTAGCGAGTCGCAAGAAGAAAATCAATCACAAGATTCAGGTGATCAATCAGAACCCGTCGATATCGACCTTGCAGATAAGAAACAAAAAGAGCCCAAATTGACAGCTGAAGAACGTGCAGATATTCATATAAAGGCAGGAATGGACCATTTAAGAAACAATGGGTATCAAAATATTATTATCGTGGCGTATCGAGCTGCATCGAATCTTGCTCTGAATCATATAAAAGATAAAGCGACCAATATTCCATCTAAAGGATTTGCGATGGTGTTAGTTGACCCTGTCTTATCGCCAGACTATCAAGATGATTTGTCGCAGGCTTTGGGAGTCGGGTTTAAGGCACCCATTATGGATATCTATTTCAATTCTGATATTGATGTTAGGGAACTTGCATCTGAACGGTCTGCGAGTGCGAATGTGGCTAAAGCTAGTCGGTATATGCAGGTGAGTTTGGTCGCAAATGAGCCAAGCCTTCTTCAAGCGTCACTGATCAGGCGTATACGTTTTTGGTTAGAAAAGTACGCGCCAGGCATGTCGGCTAGAAAGGTTTCACGATAGAAACCTTAAATGTTTGAGTGGTCGTTTTGTGTTTGAAGGCTTTAATTACTTTCTAGATGTTTTTACTTCTTCTTCTGATAGAAAGCTATCTGTCTTTTTGAGCAGTGCTGGGTAGTCACTAGACTCTTTTTCCGTAATGACTTCAAGTCTTCTTATCTTAAGGTCAAACTCTATTAGTAGCTTTGTTAGTTCAGTTCGTAACTCTACAATATCAATTTGTTCTCGTTGAACAACTTTTTTCTGTTTTTCGATATTTGCTAGCATATTTTCCGGTACAGGTAAGCCTTTGCGTTGCCTTTCAGCAGCCGAGGTTTCTTCTGCTTTTATAAGGTTTTTTGCGTTATCAATATGTCCTAGTTTTATTTGACGAACATCAAGAATATCCTGAAAGCGTCTTTGGAGAATTCTTACAGCATCATTAGGGTGGCTAAATAGTTGTTTGAGTTCGTCGTCGATCAGGTCTTGTTTTTTCTTGGCTTCTAATCGTTGTTGTTCTTTTTCAAGCTTAAGGTCTCGTACTCTAATTGCTTCGGCTGACAATGCGGGCGCAATTATATCGATTACCCGACCTTTATCATTTAGTATTTCGTAGCCAGCATCAACGTACTTAGCTGGTATCGTATGGTTTAACACGATTGCGCCATTCGTATCTTTATATCTGTACAGCTGAGTTGCGCTATTCGATATATTCAAAGTAAAAAGTAGCACTATGAATATACTGATTTGAGAGAAATGCTTTTTGGTGTGATCTGCCATGCTATAACTTAGGTTTAATATTACGGACTGAGTTTTGGGTGCATATTGCCGCTAATTGTAGAGGCTTTTACGTTGATTTGAAAATTTACAGTTAGAAAAATTAGAAATGACCTACAAAAGAGCTAATTTTAATTATGGATTTCTTATTCGAGCAAGCGCTGCTCTTTTTTATTTCGCTCCTTGCCAATGGTTTAAGTGCGATGGCAGGAGGGGGGGCAGGGCTTCTTCAATTACCTGCTTTATTGTTTTTAGGTTTGGTGTTTTCGGTCGCGTTGGCGACACACAAAATAGCAAGTGTTGCGCTGGGCATTGGTGCGACAGCGCGGCACTTGAGAGAAAAGGGTCTTAGTCTAAGGTTTTCAGGGCATATATTATTGTTTGGTTTACCCGGCGTTGTTCTGGGTGCACTTTGGATATTACAAATACCCGATATATTGGCGCGAAGAGCTCTGGGGGGTTTAACAATTTCGTTAGGTTTGTACTCCATTCTCAAGCCCGATTTCGGAATGAGTCGTAAGCTGAAGAAGGGGCGACTAATTCATTGGTTAGTTGGTGGTTTAGGCTTGTTTTTGATCGGCATCTTAAATGGTTCAATTACGTCAGGCACAGGTCTATTCGTCACTTTGTGGTTAGTAATGTGGTATGGCTTGGACTATCAACGTTCGGTTTCTTACACTCTGATTCTCGTCGGTATTATTTGGAATGGTCTGGGCGCGATTACCCTCTCGACTCAAGCCGATATTAAGTGGGAATGGCTTACTCCTCTTATTCTCGGCGCGCTTGTCGGCGGGTATCTGGGCGCCCATATTTCAATCGCTAAAGGCAATAAGTTAGTAAAACGCTGTTTCGAGACCTTAACTATTTTGGTCGGAATTTCGCTCCTGTTCTAACTTTCGAGTGGTAGACCTGTCTGGGGTGTCTGTCAACTAAGCAATACCGTATTGTGACCTGTAAGCAGAAACCGCATTTGCATGGCGCGATAAACTTGCATCATCCTGAATGTAGTCTAATACTTGAGTTAAGTTTACGATGCTTATGACTGGAATGTTGAAGTCTCTTTCAACTTCTTGGATTGCCGATAGTTCGCCTTGACCTTTCTCTTGTCGATCTAGGGCAATAAGTACTCCAGCGGGTTCTGCTCCGGCAGATTTAATAATACTAATAACTTCGCGAATTGCTGTACCCGCAGTGATCACATCGTCAATGATCATAATTTTGCCTTTCAGAGGCGCACCTACAATCGTGCCCCCTTCGCCGTGAGTTTTAGCTTCTTTTCGGTTAAAGGCAAACGGAGTGTTTTGCTTATGTAAAGTCGATAAGCAAACTGCCGTAGATGACCCCAGTGGAATTCCTTTATAGGCTGGGCCAAACAAAACATCATATTGAATAGAAGAATTGATTAAGGTCTGGGCGTAAAAAGCCCCTAAGTTGGCAAGTGAAAGACCGTCGTTGAATAAGCCAGCATTAAAAAAATAGGGGCTGATACGTCCCGACTTAAGGGTGAATTCACCGAACTTTAGTACGTCCATTTTAATGGCGAAATCGATAAACTGACGCTGGTGAGGCAATAATTTTGGGTTTTTATGCATTAAATAAGCCTAAACTGAAAGATATTACAGTGTTTTTCTTTTCAAAAAACGTGAAACAAGTATCATACCACGCAAATAAATTGAGAGGCATTTATGCGAGTAGTATCAATTAATGTAAATGGGTTGAAAAGAGCAGCAGAAAACGGATTTTTTGAATGGATGCGTGAGATTGATGCGGACGTAGTTTGTGTACAAGATCTTCAAGGCAAAGTGTATGACTTTGACGATGCAATTTTTCATCCAGAAGGTTACCAAGCTTATTTTATCGATGCTGAAAATCCTGAAGATGGTGGGGTTGGTATTTACACTCGGCACTTCCCTAAAGCAATTATGTATGGATTCGCTTACGAATCAGCCGATAGAGAAGGCCGGTTCATTCAGGCGGATTTTGAAAACGTTAGCGTGGCTTCAATGTTGGTGCCTAATGCACTTGGTCTGCCTGAAAAGCAGGAAGCAAAAGATCAATTCCAACAAGCCTTTCAGAGTCATCTTGAAAAAACCTTGAGAAAGAGACGTCAATTCGTATTCGCAGGCAGTTTTAATTCTGCACACCTTGTGATGGATGCAAGTAAAAAATATCACGAAATGGACGTTAGTGGGTTCAAAGCTCATGAAAGAGAATGGTTTGACACGGTATTCGATGATTTTGGCTATATCGATGCATTTCGTCAGGTGAATATTCAGAAAGATCAATATACTTGGTGGCCCGAGTGGGCAAAAGGCTGGCGGAAAAATTCTGGCTGGAGAACCGATTACCAAATTACGTCTCAAATGACGAAAAACCTGATCGAAGACGGCTTTATTGATATGGATACCCGTTTCTCTGATCATGCGCCTGTTATTATCGACTACGACGTTATTATGTAAGATACTTTGGGACAGATATTCTCTGTCCCAAATTCAGAGCTTAGCTTTTTTCTTGTAGCTCAAATATTTCATTAATGCCTTTTTTCGCTAATGTAAGCATGGCGTTAAATTCGCTTTCCTCGAAGGCCTCCCCTTCAGCTGTCCCTTGTATTTCAATAAACCCACCTTTATCGGTCATGATGACATTCATATCGGTTTCGGCTTCGGAGTCTTCTGGGTAGTCTAAATCTAGAACGGCTTCACCTTTGTATATACCGACTGAAATTGCACCAATTTTTTGTTTAAGAGGCGATTCTTTTAACTTTCCTTGATCAACCAAACCTTGTAATGCATCCATTAATGCAACGCAGCCTCCACTGATAGAGGCTGTTCGAGTACCGCCATCTGCTTGTATCACGTCGCAATCGATATGAATAGTTCGTTCACCTAAAGCTTTCATGTCTACAGCTGCGCGTAAAGAGCGGCCAATTAGACGCTGAATCTCTACTGTACGGCCCGATTGTTTTCCTCGTGCGGCCTCTCTGCCCATTCTTGAACCGGTTGACCTGGGTAGCATGCCATATTCAGCAGTAATCCAGCCTTTACCTTCACCTTTCAAAAAACGGGGGACTTTCTCTTCTATCGAAGCGTTGCAGATTACTTTTGTATCGCCAAATTCAATAAGAACGGAGCCTTCGGCATGTTTAGTGTAATTGCGTGTAATCTTAATATCGCGGGCTTGGTCTAAATTGCGTCCACTTGGTCTCATGAAAGGTTCCTATTTTGATCGTTGTTGATAGTTAGTGTCTGATTTTTCTGGTTCAGGCACTATCTGTAATAATAAAGGGTGCGAGAGTTTACCACCTAAAGGGTGTGTTTCTAAGACCCCACAGCGTAGAATTCATCGCTGTTGGTTGGCGTGCTGCCAAATTTGTAATCAAAGGGGAAAATTTATGCTAAAAAGTATGACTGCATTCGCTCGAGTAGAGCAGGAAAACGACTATGGCGTATTTACCTGGGAGCTAAGAACGGTCAACCATCGATATCTTGAACCACACATCAAATTACCCGAACTGTATAGAGAAATAGAGCCAGAACTCCGAAGTCTAATGCGAAAATATCTTGCGAGGGGTAAGTTAGATTGTATGTTGAAATGGCAGCCATCAACAAAAAGAAAAGATAGTCTGAAACTTGATAACGAAGTATTGAGTAATCTGAGTGATGCATCAAAAACGATAGGGAAGGTATTTGAGGACGTCGCACCGGTTGATCTATTATCAATTTTACAATGGCCCGGAGTCGTTGATACGGAGTCGGCAGACAGGAAACAGCTTTGTGCCGATGCTATTAACGCGTTTGAAGGAGGGTTGGTCATTCTGGTTGAAAACAGAGAGCGTGAAGGTAAGCAATTAGAGCCTTTGTTTGCTGACCGCTTACAAGCGATAGAGGATATTGTCTCAGATGTAAGAGGCTATTTGCCTCAAATTTTAGCTAAGCAAAGTGACAATGTAAGAAAGCGTTTTGAGCTTGCCAAGGTAGAACTCGACCCTGAGCGTTTGGAGCAAGAGATGGTTATGCTTGCTCAAAAAACGGACGTAGCAGAAGAGCTTGATCGACTTGATGCGCATGTTGTAGAGGCGAGGTCTGTTATTGCCAAGCAGGAGCCAGTAGGGAGACGGTTAGATTTTCTGATGCAAGAGTTAAACCGAGAAGCGAACACGCTATCTTCAAAATCAATTGTGACGGATACGACCAAAGCTGCGGTAGAACTGAAAGTTTTGATTGAGCAAATGAGAGAGCAGGTACAGAATATTGAGTAAGTGACCACACACTTACTTGAATTTTAAGCTATGTCGATGAATGCCATCTTTTTTCCATACAAAGCCTTCAATATAGTAATGAAACAGGCCGAAAATAAATAGAACTTGTACGCCAATTTTCAAAAAATACCCTTGTTCGTTGAAGAATTTGTCGCTCATTGCAGTGAAAGACTCGACGGAATAAGCTAGGCCTATAGCAAGTATGGGGCACAGGACTAAAGGGGTGATAGGAAGAATGGCGAGGCAGCGATAAAAATAATTGTGTCTAACGCGTATATTTCTATTGTGGTCATGAGCGCTATATATAATGAACGCGGTAATATCGTGAACAAATCGAGGAATTAGAATCACAAATACGGTGTAACCAAGGAGCATGCAGACCCAGGTCGCGTACAGCATTAGTACATTAGATAAGATCAGGCCGCGACCAAGTATTCGGTCTGATTGCTGTATCAATCGAACTGCACAATAACTCGCACACACAATGCTTATTCCTGAAATAATTAAAATGAGCGTTTGCGCAGAAGTCCCAAAAGCATGTATCGATTGGAGGGAATTCTTTGCGAAGACCATCATGTACAAAGACGTTGCTGACATCGTGCTGCACATGCGCATTACTTGATACAGCGTAGATTGAGGTATCCGCGCCATCATCATACCTATTCCGAATTGTTGCGAAAGAATATGATGCATGGTGTATGTTGCAAAAAAAGCGTAGAAGCAAGCATAAACATATTGACTATGTTGATAAGAAAGAAACATCGGAATGATATTCATTGTGATGACTACAATCGCAACGATCACTGTAAGGGCGGCTAAAAACTTGACTCCATAATATTTTATGTATTCTTTGTCGGCGAGTGTCACAAACGAGGAAACGATATGCGGGAGGTTAAAAACGATGGCCCACAAAGCCCAATCAGATGGTTGAAGAGGTAGAAATTCGCGAAGCAATGTTCGGTTCAGCACTAGGTAGTCGAAACCGACAATCGCACAGCATAGGGGAACGATTAAATACAGACTTAGTAGAAGCCTACCGTTGACTACTGCAGTCATCTTTTTATTGTGCACGAATGTTTGTCGAAGTGTACGCATAGCTCGTTCTATTTATTAGTTTTTTTCTACTAGATCGTCTAGGGCTGAAAACTATATCCGGTTTATCCCGGGTAGACAAATAATCGATCAAAAGCCATTCCTATCTAAAATCTTGTCTATACTCATTAAACGAATAGAACTCTCAATAAATTAGTGCTAACCGCGAATCGTATTCTTGTGTGCCAATAACAAAAATACAAACGGAACTGTTGAGCTTCCTAAATTTTCCGAATCCATGTTGTTATAGAGGTTGTAGTTACCGTGTCTTTGAATGATATATCTTTAAGAAACAAATTTTTAGCGATGACAGTTTGTCTAGTTGGCCTACTCGTCGCCACGGCGGGATACGCTTTGATTGCGATGACCTTTGTAGGGCAAGAACTGGAGAACATTGTTGAGCAAGATATTCCTTTGACTCAGAAATTAACGCATATTACTAAGCTTCAGCTCACGCAAGTGATTCATTTTGAAAGAGCGGTTAGATACAGCGCGAGCTCAAGGGCGACAAAAGAAATTGAACATTTCAATAAGCTAAATAACGACATTCTAGACAATCTGCATAAAGGTGAAAAAATTGTCGAGTTGGCCATAGAACATTCGACTGAACAACACGAAATAGAAGAGTTTGAACATATTGACGAGGACCTTAAAGGTATTGCTGCGAAGTATAAGAGTTTTTATGAGCATGCCAAACGTACATTCAATTTACTTGGTAGTGGAAATGCACATGACGCAGAAGTTCTAGTTGAGAAGGTTGAAGTAGTGGGGGATGCTCTACACGAAGAGTTGTCTGAATTATTTTTGGAGATTGAAGAATTCACTATTCACGCAGGCCAGGCGGCGAAAAATCGCGAGCACGAGTCGACACTAGTCTTGGAAATTCTGACGATAATTGGTGTGATTATCGGCTCGTTTGTTAGCTGGTTTCTGGTTAGCAGTGTAAACAGTCGCTTGAAGTTCATGGTGTCTCAATTTGATGCAATCGCGAAGAATGACCTATCTAGGGAGGTTGTTGTTGACGGAAGCGACGAAATTGGAGAGTTGCAAGAGTCAGCCAAAAGGATGCAGTCAGGCCTTAAGGACATGATATCAAGGCTAAATTCCACTACGCAAACTTTGAGTATGACGGCTGATTCCATGTCATCTCAAACACTCCAAACGAATACTAATATCAAGCAACAACAAGCTGAAACAGAAGATGTGTCTGCTGCTATTAACGAGATGAGTGCCACCGTACAAGAAGTTGCCAATAGTATTGTGGCTGCATCCGATGCAGCTAATGAAGCCCATGAACAAACTGCAAAAGGGCAGCATATTATTCAAGATACCGTTCAAGGAATACGTCAATTGGCTGATCAAGTAGAAGAGACTGCTAACGTTGTGTCTGAAGTCGAAGATGCGAGCAACAATATATATTCAGTGCTAGATGTGATCAAAACAATTGCTGAGCAGACCAACTTACTTGCTTTGAATGCGGCGATTGAAGCTGCGAGAGCAGGGGAACAAGGTCGCGGTTTCGCCGTTGTCGCAGATGAAGTGAGAACGCTAGCAGGCAGAACGCAAGATTCAACGACTGAAATCAATGGGATTATCGAGGTGCTTCAATCGGGTTCAAAGAATGCAGTTGAAACGATGAATAAAAGTCGAGAGCAAGCCAAATCAGTCGTTGAGCAGGTGTTATTGTCAGATGCTTCTCTGACTAATATATCAGTCGCGACAGCCAAAATTGACGATATGAGTGATCAAATAGCAACGTCAGCAGAACAACAAAGCGCAACCATTGAAGAGATTAACCGTAATATTGTTAAAATTAGCGATAGCGCTTATGAAAATTCTGCCAGTACAGAGCGTTCAGAAGAGATGGCGCATGAACTACAAGGTCTCGCTCATGATTTGTCTAAGATTATGAGCGGCTTCAAGATTAAATAATTCGTTGTATCTAAGCAATTCTCCCATGTTTATATCTTCGTGAAATACCTAACTAAGCACTTAGATTACTTGATTCAAATCTGAGTGGCACTTTGTGTCATTTAGCTATACTCAATGTATAGCTAAATGAGATAGGAAATATTAAATGAATTCGAATGATACAAGCGTAGCGCCTTGCGGAACGCTCAAACAGCAAGTGGTTGCGATGCCAAAAGACACTAATCCAAATGGGGATATTCATGCGGGTTGGCTAATCGGGCAAATGGATATGGCTGCTGCAACCACAGCAGGACAAGTATCTAAGGGGCGTGCAACGACGGTTGCAATGGAGCGTGTCGAATTCTTATCGCCGGTAACCGTTGGAGATCAGGTCAGTTGCTACACAGAATTGCTTGATACTGGTAGGAGTTCAATGAAAATTCGAGTTGAAGTATACGTGACAGATGCGAGAGCAAACCAAACTCGAAAAGTGACCGAAACTGTCTTTATCTATGTTGCGATCAATGAGATCGGAGGAATTCGGCAGTTACCAAATAGCGACTGAAGACAATTGTACCGGTTCAAACTGTTTTGATGGTTTTTCGAACTTAATCTATGACGATAAACTGAGGCTTAATTGGCCGCCACAGAAATCGTTGAAAATGGCACTTTCAGGCTCATCCAGCTTAACCTATTGGCGTAAAAAACCTCTCAGCAGTTTCTTTGCTAAATGTTCGGTTTTGATCATCGCCAAATTGAACGGAAAATGACCCGTTTTGCTCGCTTGTTACTTGACCCTCCCCTAAGACGCAATGCGCTACTCTGTGTGAAAACCAAACCGGCTTATTTTTTTCTGAAAACGAAGAAGACTGAGCGTTGTCGCTCGATTTACTTACTTGTTTTACTATGGTGCATCCCATTTCTTCAGAATAACGTTCCGTTATTTTCGATATTCTGTCGGAATCGAGTGTCTCAAAGTTATTTGATCCGTCGTTAATTGCATTAGCAAGCCCCATGCTTTGCTCGAAATTGAGTTCATACTCAAAGCGGGAACACGCGATTGGCTGATTGTCTTGGTTTTTCGGTACGAAAAGGTGCAAGGTGCTCACCGCCCGTGTCATTGCGACATATAGTAAGCGCCGCTCACTTTCCAACTGTGCATGGCCGATGGTATCTGAACGATATGAATATGGAATAGTTCGATCATTTAGCCCGGGGATCAATACGGTCTCCCACTCGAGCCCTTTTGCACGATGGATTGTCGTCAGATGAATCGCGCCTTCGGATCTATTATCTGATTGTTTCAGGGAAAGATATTTCGCGTTATCCTCCAATTGGTCTAAATGATGGAGTACTTCTCTCGCATCGCCCTGCCGTTGCGAAACGAAACGTGCCACGCCTTTGAGCGTCGATATTTTTTCTTCAGCATGATCATGACTCAAACTTAAAGAGCGAATACCTTCATACAAATCGGTATCGTCTATATAGTCCATTAATATTTGCTTGACGGGTCGAGGTTGTTTCTCCACCTTTACCAAGGCGCGGCCCAAGCGTTTCAGTTTGATAGACTGAATTTTATTAAGATCTGCTGGAATCATTTCTTGTAACTGATGTCCCCAATTGTCGTCAAATTGGGACAAGTTAGCGCATATCGCTTTTATTTGAGTATCGGGCAAACCGACATGAGGAAAATGAAACAGTAAATCTAGCTTGTGTTTACGTTGCTCAGGTGAGAATTGTCGAAAATCTTGAGATGAAATTTCTAGAATACCACGCAAACTGCGAGTTTCGGTTAAGCTGAAAACCCCACGATGGCCGTCGATCTGATATGGAATGAGGTTTTCAAGCAAGGCTAGCTCAATTCCAACAGTTTGGCTCCAGACACGCGCTAGAATTGCGCACTGTCTTAATTCCGGCTGTGATATGGCTTTGAGTATTTCTATGACCCCCTGAGTTTCATCGCGGCATTCGTGTCTAAGTACTTTTGTTTGTGGGGTACTGGAGTGAGACCTACAGAGTAAGCCAACTCTCCCCTTATTTTGTGAAATTAAATGATTTGCAAGCAATGAAACAGTATGACCATATCGAAAGGAATAACTGAGGTTGAGTGGTGTTGCGTCTGGAAATTCTTGAGCAAAACCTTTGATAATATAATCTGGATTAGCGCCTCGGAATTCGTAAATCGTTTGATCAGGATCGCCGACTACCGTGATTTTAGCTCTTGTACCTGCTATGCGCTTCAGTAGTTCATGCTGTATATCGTTTGTATCTTGGTATTCGTCTACAAGCAATATATCCATCTTATTCTTGACGATATTTTCGAGCTGAGGCTGTTCGACAATAGCCATTACTGGGTCATAGAGCATGTCAGTATATGAAATCCGGGCAGACTGTTTTCTCCACTGTTCATAGTGATCAAACAACGCTAGCAGATAATCGAATCGAGTCTCCATTTTCAAAGAAGACAAAACCACTTTGGGTGTTTGTATACCGTTCTTAACCGTCTCGATGAATTGGTAGCCGATTTCTACGTGTTCTTTTTTGTTCTTTTTAGCTTCTCTTAGGGCATCATCTTGCAGTATTTTATTTAGTATTCGCCATATCTGAAAGTGAATTTCTTTTTCTGAAAGAATTTGCTGGTTGAACTGAGGAAGGTAGCCTTCACGAATAAAACGTTGGTAAAGACGGTAGCCCATCGCATGAAATGTTCTGACTTCTGGGCGGCTGTGGTTGGCCGCCACTTCTGCCAATTGTTTTGAAAAGTCTTGGCGCGCAGCGCGATTAAACATCAATATCAGAATTCGTTTGGAATCATAACCTTGTTCCAATAAGTATCGAATTCGGTGAGCCAGTGTGGTCGTTTTTCCGCTACCAGCGACGGCAGTAATGACGTAGTGACCGGGTGGCGCGTTTACGATTGTATTTTGTTCGTCTGTTAGGCATATTGCAGGCATGAATTGTGTTCTCAGTAATTGTCTACTGTCTCTTTACTGAGCCGGTTATTTGGTCGACAATGTGACCTCTCTTTAGTAAGCACCTCAAGGCGCGCCTTTTCATGATCTATCGCTTAATGATACTACTCATCGCACTTCAGGTGGTAGCCTCTTGTAGTCTTCAGCAAACATCAAACAAAACAGATCTTACGCAATTGGATCTTCGTGTTCTCCATGTCTCGCAAAAAACACCGCTGATGATTGCATCAGAAAGTGGTAATAGCTCACGCGTAAAATTGGCTCTAGAGCAAGGCGCTTTATTAAATAACCTCTCATCTCATGGTAGTGCTTTCTCGCTCGCCTTAATGAATCGACATCGTTCTATTACTCGAATCTTGTTTGCCGCAGGAGCCGACTGGCACATTGGTTTTGAGAAAGATCATTCATCAGCCTTGATCCATGCATCTGATCAAGCATATGACAACTTGGTTAAGACGCTGATTCTCAGAGATGCTGACCTTGATATTATAGATTCGTCAGGTCACTCGGCGCTATCTCGTGCCGCCTTCAAAGGTCACTTGACTACGGTAAAAATTTTGGTCAATGCTGGGGCGAATGTTGACGTGGCACCTGAAGGCCGATCGCTTCTAATGCATGTAGTTGAACAAGAAAATATGTTGATATCTCAACTGATTATTGCGGGTGGCGCAGATGTTAATTTTCGAGACCAGTCAGGTGATAGCGCTTTGAAAATTGCACGTAGACTTGGCTACTACGACTTAGATCTAATGCTTGTTCAGTCAGGTGCTCAGTTGTAAGGGGCGACCCACTCACCCAATACGAAAAGGTAACAAAATGTCAAAACTTGACCTTAGTCCTCTGCCTCAACAAGGGGATGATTACAGCAATTATGAAGAGAGTGAATTTAGGTGGGATCGTATTCTGATTGCTGCTGGTATGCTCGTATCGGTGATCTGTATGTTCTACCTGGTCTTTTTTTCGACTAGTGAATCCGACTCTTCAGCTCCGGTAGCAGTTATTGGCAAGGATGCAGTGGAAGATATGGAGTTAGTGGAAGAACGTGCCCCCTCTATGCCGATAAAAACTAACCTTGTAGAAAAGAAACCGATCGAAGCTAGGACGATTACTGCTCCTGAACCGGTGTCGGTAGCTAATATTGAGGATGAAATAGCACTTACCCTCACGACTACTGAAGATATCGCTCAGCCTGTAATTGTCGAAGCCATAATTTCTGAAGACCCCAAGCCAGAGATTCTAGAGAAACCTGCCGAAGAAACTATGTCGAATGCTAGGCAGCCTAAACCTGTTGATAATGTGATTTCTGACGTAAAACCCGCATCTGTATTAATTGTGAATAGTGGTATCACACGGGCAAACCTTAGTCTAAGTCTGAAAGAAAACCAGCCAGGAAAGGCCTTAGATCATAGCGTAGTGATGTCAGGAAAAGGTATTATCAAGGTGATTTTGTTTACTGAAATGAGTGGAATTAGGGGCAGGACGCTCTTTCATGAATGGTACTTAAATGGAAAGCGCTTGGCCCGAGTTAAAATTCCCGTAAACGTCTCATTACAGAAATCATTCTCGAGTAAATTTATTAATCAGCAAATGTTAGGTCAGTGGCAGGTCAAGGTAATTGACGACCAAGGCGAGCCATATGTGCTAGCCGATTTCGAGGTTATCTCGTCTTAATGTACAGTTTGACATTCCTACTTAAGAAAATAGTCGCTGCCATACTGATGCCCTTGTCATTGTTTTTTTGGAGCCTGCTTATTGCCGTGTACTGTTACTATTCTGGGCGTCGTATTGCCGCTCGAAATATTGCGATAATGTCGGTCGCTGCGATTTATTTACTTAGTTTGTCGCCAGTGGCGAAGCTAATTACGTCTCCATTAGAAAGCTGGTATCCAAAGTATCAAAACCAGCCTGTTTCTCATGTTCTAGTTCTGGGAGGGTTTCATAGTAGTAGTGAGCAACAACCATTGAGCTCTTTATTGTCAACGACGTCTTTAATGCGGTTAACTGAAGGCGTTAATATTTTGAAATCAAACCCCGAGTCGATGTTACTACTGTCAGGGTTTAAAGGTCGAGACCAAATCTCAAACGCGTTAGCGATGTCGAAGGTTGCGCAGTCATTTGGAGTTTCGGCGTCAAATATTGTTCTTGCAGAGCAAGTGAAAGATACCTCTGAGGAAGCTAAGCACTGGTTAGAATATCTGAGATCTCAAGCACCTGAAAGTCGGCGCTTGGCGTTGATAACCTCTGCCACGCACATGCCTAGGTCTATGATGTTGTTTGATAAACACCTGTCTGAAAATAATACGATTGACCTAGTGCCCGCACCGACTGAGTTTATTGGAGGGGGAGTCAACGGCGTACATTGGTCTGATTTTTTTCCTCATTCGGCAAACTTATTCAAAGTAAGGCGAGCCTGGCATGAATATTTGGGTATTATTTGGTCTTTACTAAATTAGGAAAACTTATCTAACTCTATGAGATATAAGAATAATATTATTAACTCTGATGCTGAACCGAACCGAACTGGTGTCTTGCTTGTTAACCTAGGAACGCCTTCTGCTCCTACCGTAAAATCGGTTCGAAAGTATTTGGCAGAATTCTTGTCAGACCCTCGTGTTGTGGAAATTCCAAGATTGGTGTGGATGGTGATTCTACACGCCTTTGTCTTACGATTTAGACCAAGACGCTCTGCTAAAGCTTACCAGACAGTGTGGACTGATAGAGGCTCCCCACTAATGTTTCATACGCAAGACCAGCGTGATACCTTATCTAAGGTGATTGAGCAAAAATATGGGCAGCGTATTTTAGTCGATTTCGCCATGAGGTATGGCGCGCCGTCAATTGAATCTAAGTTGCAATTATTGATTGATCAGGGCGTGACTAAGCTCTTAGTCCTCCCTTTATATCCTCAGTATGCAAGTGCTACTACCGGGGCGACCTATGATGTTATCGCAAGTGATTTTTCTGCCCGTAGACGTCTTCCTCACCTACGTTTTATGTCTGGTTATCATGACCACCCTGCATATATCAAGTGTCTATCGGACAGCATCAAAACACATTGGGAAAAGTTTGGAAAAGCTGAAAAGTTGATTATGTCTTATCATGGCTTGCCAAAATATACACATGAGAAAGGAGACCCATACTATAGCCAGTGCCGCCAAACTACAGCTTTGCTCGTTGAGGCTTTGGGTTTGACTGAAGACGAATATTTGATGACGTTTCAGTCAAGGCTTGGCAAAGCTGAATGGATTAAACCTTATACGGAGCAAAGCTTAAAAAGCCTGGCAAATCAGGGGACGAGGTTTGTTCAGTTGGTATGTCCTGGCTTCCCATCAGATTGCTTAGAAACAATCGAAGAAATTGGCATAGAAAATAGAGATTACTTCCTCGAAGCGGGCGGAAGTCAGTATGAATACATACCGGCATTGAATTCAGAAGAAGACCATATATCAATGCTACAAGCCTTAGTTGAAGAAAATATAGGTGGCTGGGTGTAACCCGAGTCCTCATAAGTATTGATGATGGAAAGAGAGTAGAAGATGAAATTGAAGGGTATATTGAGTGTTGGGTTTGTTTTTATGTCAAGCCTGGCGCAGGCTGAGATAGTTGTCTCAGATGCATGGGTTCGCTTGCTCCCGCCAACCGTAAAGACGACAGCTGCGTATTTAACGATTAATAGCGACAATGAAAATACCTTAGTTAGCGTAATTAGCCCTGCTGCTGACCGAGTTGAAATGCATTCTTCTACGATGAACGCAGGAATGATGTCTATGCAGCAAGTGCAGGTTATCGGGGTTTCAAAAGATAAGCCTACAATCTTATCGCCACAAGGCTTTCATCTAATGCTGATTGGTCTGAAGCATCCCACTAAAGAAGGTGAAAGCTATCCGCTTACGCTTGTCTTTGAAAAAGGTGAGCGCATCGAAGTTCAAGCGCTTGTGACACGCCGTTAATTATCGACAATATCCTTCTATTTGATAATCAAAGGCCCGAAGGCAACGATCAGTAGTGTTGTCGACATAACAAGTAAGGGAAGTAAAATTCTCTCATGTCGATAGTAAAAAGTATCTCCTTCTTGTAGCGCAAGCGCGACCTCCTCATTCCCAATAACTTGTCTAGTAAGAAGGTGGTTAAGAGATACGGGTGGGCTCAAATAACCCAATTCAAATGCCACGAGGCAGGTCATCCAGAAATGAAGAGGCTCAATACCATGCTCGTAAGCAATTGGTGCAATCAATACCGATACCAGTATTAACGCGCCAAATGGGTCCATAACCATGCCGATAAAGACTAAAAATAATACCAAAAATCCCATCGCTAAATAGACAGAACTAAATGCCTCTGGTATGGCAAATGTTCCCCCAGTTCTCTCTATCATTCCACCAACTGTAAAAGAGCAAGCCATTAGCATCAATAGCGCACCAATTTGTACTGATGACCTGTTAATGGCGGAGCTAAAGGCGCCGTTTATCGTTGGGCTAGTTCCTGCATTCTCGTTTCGCTGGGTGAAATCTTTGCTGAATCTGCGTTCGTAAATAATAAACGCGATCATGATGACTGGAAGAATAATAGGCGCAGAGAATTCATCAAGATAGGCATCTAGTGCAGAAGCATATACGAACATTAACCCTAGTAAGATTGCGAGGTAAGGAAAGATTGGTTTAAGGTTTTTTAAAGAGGGCAATAGAGCTTGGCTCACTGGGTTTATTTTTAACGGTCCTTGTCGGGTCAGCATGGCATAGAAACAAAATACGGCTAATGTGAGTATAAATACTCTTCCACCCCAATAGAATAGTTCGTCAGTAAGTACTTCCTTATTCAATATTGCTATTCCTACAACGAGTAAGCAAGGTCGAAGTACGACCCCCGAACTACCTGTCATCGCTGTGACGGCTAAGGCAAGTTGTCGTCGTGTACCAACCCTTCGTAGCTCTTGATATACGACAGCACCCATAGCGATAATAATTATTCCCGATGCACCTGTATAAGCCGTTGGTACGGCCATTAGCGCAATAGCTATACATGCCAGAATTTCGGGTGGGAAATTCCAAGGTTTAAACACATCGAAGATCTTCGAGCCGAGCAAGGTTTCTTTTAATAACATACCGACCCATATATAGAGGGCGATGGCCAAATGTAAGTTAGTTAGTTGGAATATTTGAGTGAAATATATCGCCAAACCAGGTAAATGAGCCTCGGTAAAAAAGAAATGTGAGGCTGCGATAAGTAACATCCAGGTGTGAATGGGAACAGTTAACAATGAATAAAGAATATTCTTCTCGCGGCTTAAGTCTTCTTTAGGTCGCAACAAATAAAATATGTTTATCAGCGAAATGAAACCGCTACCGACACCCAAAATGATGAGCAATTGTGGAGAAGACAGTTTGGTCCCTGCATCAATAGCGCCTTGGTAAAAACTGAATGCTGAAAGGCTGAGAGAGATGTTCGCGACTAACTGGAGACCATGAGACATGTAGTGGTCGAAATATGATTGAATACCTCTAAACGCAATATGCTCAAAACGAATTGTCGCGAAACCGCTACAAAGCATTAGCAAGGTAATGAGTATTGTTTTTTGGTGATTAATTGAGAAAATGCTGATGCTAGAAAATACTGACTCCAAGGTAGAAAATGCCAGAACGCCGAATGTGAAATTTTCTTGGTAGATTAATGCCGATTCATGTTTTTTCTGACAAACTATTTTCTGTTTGACTAGGGATGAGCGTACCGCTTCTTTATCGAACTCATCGGCAATTAGGTCAAAGCCATCATTATCGGTATCAAACTCATGTTTGAGCTGATTGATTTTTAGTTCGATATCTTGATCGGGGTTACAGCTGGGATTCGGTTTTTCACCACGAAGAATAAAGTAGTCATCCCAAACATTGAGTCCCAATTTGAGCATTTGGGCATTCATGTTTTCACTCGTACCCGCCATGACCGAAATTAGTAACATGGTCAGTACGCTCAAAGATAAGCATCGACGAAGCCAAGTTTGGGCAATATTCATATTGTTTCTCGTTGTATATGTCTGGACGTCTTGAAACTAGATGCTCTGCTAACGTTTATTCTTTATCTTTAGAAGTACACTCGGCCAAGTTAGGGTCGACTTTACATCTTATTTTTCTAAATAAAGTTAGCGCCTTGGCGTTATAGACTTTGCGTTCTCGTAGCGCGATTCGACTTTCTCTGAAGGTTTCATTCCAATTATTTTTCGCTTCGTCCGAAATATTTATCCAATACTTTTCGGGTATCGTTTCTTCACTTTTCTCGATTTCTTTAATGTGCTGAGGGTATTGTTTCGCGAATAGCTCCCTTGTTTTTTGGCCAAATCCTTCTGGGATCTGCTTCCAACGCACGATCAATTGCATAGTTATCTGAAGAGAAGGCCACTTGATAATACCGCCGTTGGGTTCCAAGCCCTTGTACATTTCCATGGGCTCATAGGCTAAGGCTGGCGCGCCAGTGATATCAACAGCATGATTATTGAATTTTTGTAGTGCATTCATGATACTTGAAGATACCGGGGTCATTCCGATACGTTCCGCTAGATAGCCAGTCTCGGGGGCATTGTCGAGTACGGTGACTTTCATGCCAGCCATGTCTTCAGGTACTTCGATTTTCTTATCATTAACGAAAAGGAATATGGCGCCAATCGGCGTGATACCGATTATTTCATACTCGCCCTTCCGCATTAACTTTGTTGCTTTTTTACTGCTAAGTGTCTTTATGACCATACCGAGGTGCTTATATGATGGTAAGGCGCCAACTGCGTTAATTGTTCCCGTAAAATCGTTATATTCTCTTGCTCTAATTCCTGGCAGATTAAGCATGTCGCAGACGCCATTCTTGAACTCCTCCGAGGCGACTCTATCATCGGTATATACTTTAAATGACAAGTTGACACCCCACCGAAACGCGTCAATTTTAAATTCTTTCATTCGTTTGTGTATTGGCCCGTCATGCCCTATGAAATCGAACACACACATAGTTAGTGGTTGTAATTTTTCGGCTTGAGAAATAGAGGAGAACGTGATGGAAAAGAGGACAAGCAGGAATGAAAATATTTGTTTGGTAAAAGGCATGTAATTACTCATAGTCATTTATAAAAAGCGGTGAATGAATCCTAACCGATATGGGCGGTTCTCAAAAGGTACAATTTCTCAAAATAAGACATGAATTTAATTCAGGTATTGAAAAGGCTAATGAATTAGAAGGCAGGCTACCCTGTAAGTTGGCAATCATTAATCAATATAGAGTTCATAATAAAGTCGACAGTACTTTTGTTGCTAGCGGTTGGAATGTTTGACCTGGTAGCCGAATGTAGTAGTGTTTTCATGTTCGGATCTAATGATACGGGCTCAAGCGGGTCCCAGAAAAATATCAGCAGGTCTACTTTGCCCTCAGACATTAGTGTCGTTATTTTCTGACCTTCTTTTTCGGGCCCCCCAGTAACTCTGTTAACCGTTAGCGCTGTATTTTGTTCTATCAGATCGCCAGTTGTGTCACTTGTAAAGAAGGGGTAATTTGTTAGCCTATTTTTATGTTCACGTAACCAGGAGAGCAAGTCTTGCTTTCTGCTGTCGTGTGCGAATAGTGCGATGTTCTTAATTGGATTCATTGTCCCAACGATCGATTATGTATCGAGTATAATTATTTTATACCTGGATTATGTCGGCTCGCGGACGTAATTGAAAGTGAAGAAAATGACAGCATCGAGAACAATTCGGCAAGCGCATTGTTCAATCAACTGTATTGCTAGGTATAAGAATATGAAATCGGAGCTAGGCAACGTAGTTTGCTAGGTTTACTATGCGCGCTGGCAAACTCGAATAAGGGTCTATACTGACTATGTTCTGCCAATAATCCCAGAAAACGTAGTTGAATCACGAAAGTATGTAAACTCCCATTTCGCGCTCAACTGCATTTGCTAGGATAATATTACAATTGCCCATGAGCGAAGAGAGACGAAAAATGAAAAAGATGTTTGTTAAATTAGCTTCAGTAGCGCTTGCAACAAGTGCGTTGACTATTAGCGCAGATATGATGGCTGCTGATGCTGCCGCCGGTAAAGCTAAATCTGCAGTGTGCGCAGCGTGTCACGGTGCTAACGGTAAATCAGCAATTCCGACTTACCCAAATCTTGCTGGTCAAAACGCACCCTATCTTGTCAGTGCGTTAAAAGCATATAAGTCTAAGCAGCGTAACGGCGGTATGGCTGCGGTAATGCAAGGTCAATCAGCTGCATTGAGCGATGCAGATATGGAAAACCTAGCGGCGTATTATAGTTCTCTATAGGTAGTTAAACGATTTCATAGCTTGGGACGTAGTCAGCTCCTCCGGGTAGCTTCATGCGTCCTTGCTTTACAAACGCCAACAGAAGTTCTTCTAAGGGTGTGAGAATTTTCGAATCACCACTAATCTTGAATGGGCCTTTTTCTTTTACCTGTTTAACGCCATCGTGCTTTACATTACCGGCGACAATTCCTGAAAATGCTTGCCTTAAATTAGCCGCCAACTTGTGGATAGGTTGATTGTCGTGCAATTGTAACGCGGCCATACTCTCATGAGTCGGTTCAAATGGTGTCTGAAAAACAGGGTCAATTTTGAGCAACCAATTATAGTGAAACGCATCGCGACGAATTCTGCGATATTCCTTAACTTTTTCTAGGCCCAGCTTCATCTGTTGAGCTACTTTTTCTGAATCATCAATAATAATTTGATATCGATTCTGGGCCTGTTCTCCAAGCGTTCTACCAATGAAATTATCAATCATCTTGAAATAACTTTCATTATGTTTTGAACCGGCAAAAATCAACGGAAAAGGCATAGTTTCGTTATCTGGGTGTAATAACAGACCCAAGATATAAAGAATCTCTTCGGCGGTTCCGACTCCACCAGGAAAAACAATAATCCCGTGGCCCAGGCGAACGAAGCTTTCGAGTCGCTTCTCTATATCCGGCAGTATCGTGAGCTCGTTAACAATCGGGTTTGGAGATTCAGCTGCTATGATGCCAGGTTCGGTTACACCAATATAACGACCCTGAGTAAAACGTTGTTTAGCATGCGAAATCGTTGCACCCTTCATCGGGCCTTTCATCGCACCAGGACCGCACCCTGTACAAATGTTTAGGCGTCTCAATCCGAGTTGGTAACCTACGTCTTTGGTGAAATCATATTCAGAGCGACTGATGGAGTGCCCGCCCCAACAAACTACGATGTCCGTTGGGGCATCAGTCTTGAGCAGTTTGGCATTGCGAAGCAGATGAAAAATAAAGTTGCTGACGTGTTCTGATCGATTGAGATTTAGGTCGTGTGCTTTTGACTCGACACTATTGGTATAAATGATATCTCTCAACACGGCAAACAGATGAGACTTGATACCTTCTATCATTTCTCCGTCAACGAATGCCTGCTCCGGTGCATTTGTTATTTCGAGTTTAATGCCTCGAGGCTGCTGAATGACGCCAATGTCGAAATTCGGATAGCTTTCGAATAGATTATCTTCATCATCTGTGAGTACGCCACACGTTAAGACGGCAAGAGCGCATCGTCTGAATAATTCGTGCAGGTGTTTATTATTTTTGTCTTTTAGTAAGTTAACTTCGTAGCGGGACAAAATGTCCATGCTGCCGTTGGGGGTAATTCGGGCGTTAATACTCATAGAACTCCTTTTTATCAAGGTGATGTGCTAAGTATAGAACCGAATAATCGCTTTAGTGTTTAATTTATGCACCCATTGTGGGGGATTCGAGTTAAAATACCGCGCAATATTTAGTCGTTTATAGAGTTTTATATGAAATTTGTGATCAAACTGTTCCCTGAAATTACCATCAAAAGTAAGCCAGTAAGGCAGCGCTTTGTGCGCCAACTGAGGCAAAATATTAGTGAGGTGATAAAGCGAGAATTCGAACATATCGCTGTTCAAGGCTTTTGGGACAAGATCGAAGTGACTTTAAAAAAGTCACATCCTGACGGAGAAAGCGAGGAACTCACCCAAAATATTGCGGCGACTTTGCAGCGTATTCCTGGCATTGCGAATATTCTTCGGGTTCAGAATTACAAAATCGACAACATCAACGAGAATTTCGATCGTATTGTTGAGTTAACTCAAAACGCGATGGGAAAAGAAGTTGTAGGCCGAACGTTTGTTGTAAGAATAAAAAGGGTGGGGGTTAATCATACATTCAAGTCGCACGAATTGGAGCGCTACGTCGGTGGGGGCTTACTACATCAGAATGAAACGCTGGGTGTCGACCTTCATAACCCTGACATTAAAGTTCAACTTGAGATCCGTGACTCTGATTTATATATAGTAGAACAGCGCTTTGAAGGTTTGGGAGGGTACCCATTGGGCACGCTTGATGAAGTGCTATCGTTGATTTCAGGTGGGTTTGACTCTACGGTTTCAAGTTTTCTTACGATGAAGCGAGGGTTAAAAACCCACTTTTGTTTTTTCAATTTAGGTGGTTCGGCGCACGAAATTGGCGTTAAGCAAGTCGCGCAATATCTTTGGCAGACCTACGGAGTGTCTCACCGGGTCAAGTTTGTCACCGTGCCCTTCGAAGAGGTCATTGCTGAAATACTCAAAACTGTTCATCACTCTCAAATGGGCGTGGTTTTAAAAAGAATGATGCTTCGGGCCGCATCGGCTGTGGCTCAAGAAATGAAAATTGATGCATTGGTCAAAGGAGACAGTGTTGCACAAGTATCGAGCCAAACACTCAAAAACCTTGTTGTGGTCGATAGCGTGACCGACACTTTAGTACTTAGACCGTTAATCACAATGGATAAACTCGATATTATTCGACTCGCCGCAAAAATTGGAACCGAAGATTTCGCGAAGAATATGCCTGAGTACTGTGGTGTAATCTCAGACAAACCGACAACCTGCGCTAAGCCCGAACGAATTGCTGAAGAAGAAGAGAAATTTGATTTCACGGTTTTGGATAAGGCAATCGAAGACCGAATGATTGTTAAGATAGATCAGGTTATGTCGAGAATAAAAACGGTAGCGGAGGTCGAATTAGTGGCGGTACCTGCCGTAAATGACATTATTATTGACATCCGACACCCTGATGAACGAGAGAAAAATCCCTTAGATTTAACGAACAACCAAATTGAGACGATCGCGTTTTATGAGCTAATGTCAAAGCTGGATTCATTGGATACCACTAAACATTACTTGTTGTATTGTGATCAAGGAACCATGAGTCAACTTCATGCCAGCCACCTTAAAGGAATGGGGTACGAACGAATAGGTGTTTATGCTCCCTAGAATAGGGGGAGCAATAGGTTGATTGTACGGGATGCTGTAGTTACCGATAACCGCGAGAAAAATCACATTGAACAAGAAGTCAGAGCTGCGTGAAAGGAAGAAAATATCAAGTCGAAAAGCCATTCTAGACGGTGGCTTAGAGGTCTTTGCCACCATTGGCTACGAGAGGTCAACTATCGCAGATATTGCTAAGGCAAGCGGGCGATCAGTTGGCTCGTTGTACAATCACTGTGGAGACAAATACTCTATTTATGGCAGTCTCGTGAGTCAATTCTTGGTTGAGTTGAGAGACGTGCTTAATCATACGAGAGAAAATGCAGCTTCGCTTGAAGCTTTCGTTATGGGGGCTTTTTGCGCATGTAGTGAATTGTTGGCGAAGCAGAGCAAAATGCAGAAATTGATTAATAATAGCGCGACAACATTTAGGCAGTTCATTAACTCTGAAGAAACCTTTATTGGTATTGTTAATGACCTTGAGCGCGATTTACAAAAAGCCGTGGATGCGGGAATTATGCCCTCTTTACCGGTTAAACTGATGACGATTGCAATGATGTCGACTAGCTTAGATTTTTTCTCTAATGATATAGATGATAACGGCCCTCAGGCAAAAGCGGAGTTCTTAGGCCAGCTATTTTTAGGTGGCATTGAACGTTTTTCGATGCTTAAGTGATATCACCGCTCAAGTCATTAATATCTCTATATTATGCCCTATCTTGCGGTAGCTAACTAAATGGTAACCGAGCTTTTCTTGCGACTTTCTAATGCATGAATAAAAATAAATTTAACCTTTTTCTGAACTTTCGAGAAAGTGTCAGGTCTCTAAGGTTATCCCAAACAAATGATTGGGTTTTAATCAAAACGAAATCAAATTAGGAATACAACATGAGCAATGTAAAAACATTAAGCAAGTCAGCAATTATCAGCATGATATCTATTGGCGTTATAGCTGCATCTTCAGATGCACTAGCGGGCAAGCCAGGTTTTGAAAAATGCCAGGGCATTGCAAAAGCCGGCATGAATGACTGTGGTACAAGTAAGCACAGCTGTGCAGGTCAGGCGGCCAAAGATGGCGACGCAGAAGAATGGGTATATGTACCAGAAGGCACATGCTCAAAAATCGTGAACGGTAAGGTTAAGTAAGTTTCAGAAAATCGTTATAAATGTCTATTCATATCGCAGCGTTTGAGTTGAATAGACGTTTATTTCTAGATGTCTTCCTACGTTCCTCTCGTAGTAATTTACTGTTCAATCAAATACTGCACACTCTACTTTAAATTTTTCTTCTCAGGTGACATATGAGCCAGGTAAAAAAAATATCTGAACTATACCTATTTCTAACTAAATGGGTTGATCACAGTCAAATTGTGATGATTATTGTTTTTCGTCTTTATATGGCGAAGGTATTTTTCTTAGCAGGTTTGACCAAAATAAAAAGTATGGATACGACGTTGATGTTATTCGAATATGAATACGACGTTCCTTTGATTCCATTTGACGTTGCGGCATATCTTTCAACGTTTGCTGAATTGCTGTTTCCTGTGTTGCTCGTTATGGGCTTAGCAGGTCGTTTCAGTGCTGGCGCTTTATTCGTGTTGAATATTGTTGCAGCAGTATCTTACCCAGACATAAGCCCTGGCGGCGTGAACGACCATTACTTCTGGGGAACCATGTTATTGGTTTTAGTGATGTATGGTCCAGGGAAAATGTCTGTCGATTCATGGCTTCAAAAGCGCTTTTTCTCATAATATTTCGCTTAAGTCCTAATAGGACGTATACAGGCTTGTGTTGATCGTATGAAGACGGCAAACTCTCTTTCAGAATTTGAGTCGAAAGAGAGTTTCATGGATATTAGTGATTACCGTCGTGAATACATGAGTGAAGGCCTCAACCGTGAGGCTTTAGATAACGACCCCTTCAAGCAATTCGAAACGTGGTTTCAGCAGGCGGATAAGTCCGGGGTTAAAGATTCCAATGCTTTTAGTCTAGCTACTGCCAATGAGCGTGGTGCGCCTTCAATTCGAACCGTCTTATTAAAGTCGTTCGATTTTGATGGTTTTGTTTTTTTCACAAATTATACCAGTCGAAAATCCACACAAATTTCAGAAAACCCTATGGCTGGAATGCTGTTTCCATGGCTGAGCATAAATAGACAAATTATCGTTGAAGGTTCATGTGAAAAAATCTCAAAGTCGGATTCACTTAAGTACTTTTTAACCCGACCAAGAGGCAGCCAGTTAGGTGCCTGGTGTAGTGATCAAAGCAGTATTGTCGAGTCCAGAATGTTCTTAGAGCAAAAGTATCAAGAAGCATCGGATAGATTTAAGTCGGGGTCAGTTCCTTTGCCGCCGGAGTGGGGTGGTTATAGAATCATTCCAAGTCGAATCGAGTTTTGGCAAGGCAGGGAGAACCGGCTTCATGATCGGTTTCAGTATATAAAGAACAAAAAAGATGTCTGGTCGGTAGAGCGTTTGGCGCCTTAGATTAAGGCTCAATATTGATGGAATCGCTAATTTATTGACGGTGGTTTGCATTAAATCACCTTGAACAAATTCGAATTATTAAGTAATGCATTATGGAAAAAATACAACAAATTATTCTGAAGCAAAAGCTTCAACAAATGGCCAACGGTAACCAATTGGCAGAAGCAGAAACCTTTGCGCGACAGCTTCTTCAACAGTTGCCAAAGGATTTGGAAATCTGGTTTGCTTTGGGTCAAATTCAAGCGAATTTGGGGAAATCAGAGCAAGCTCTGTATTCTTTTATGAAGTCTGTCCAGTCTAAATCCGCTGTTTTTGCACCTGGCCTGTCAAACATAGCTGAAATTTGTATTCAGCTGGAAAAATTTGAGGATGGTTTGACTGCGTCAAAAGCCTTGTCGGAAGAAGACTCTACGTCAGCTCTGGCTTTCTATCAATGTGGGTATTGTTATTGGCGTTTACGAAAAGTCAGTGAGGCTGAGTCGTACTATGCTCAGGCGATAGCGCTTGAACCAGACAATAACGCTTATATGTTGGCGTTAGCTGAAGTTTATGCGTTTACCGGAAGAATAGATCGATCACTAGAAAATTTAGATAAGATAAAGTCCTCGTCTGGCAATCAAGACGATAGCGTTTCTATCAAGCATATTATGTATTCCAACTATAGTGATCAACTTAGTGAAGATGAGGTGTCTAGTAGACACGCTGAATTTGGTGCTGAATTAGAAGCAAGGTACGCTGACTCGCCAGAACTGAAGCGAGTGGCAAAGCCGGATAAAAAGATCCGAATTGGTTACGTATCCCCCGACTTTCGACGTCACTCAGTAAGTTATTTCTTTTTACCAATTATCCGGGGTTTTGATCGAGACCGTTTTGAAGTGTATTGCTACTCTGACGTCGTGAACTCAGATTCAATTACTCAATCCATTAGCGAATTATCGACCAAGTGGCGAGATACGACGAGTCTAAGCAACAGTGAAATGTTTGCCCAAATACGCAAGGACGAAATCGATATATTAGTAGACTTGGTGTCGTATACTGAAAATCGTTGTCGCCTGAAAGTATTCGCCCGCAAAGCGGCGCCTATACAGGTTAGTTATTTGGGTTATCCTAATACCACAGGACTTGGCAAAATGGATTATCGATTGGTTGATGGGATATCTGATCCGCAAGGCGAATCCGATAGCCTATATACTGAAAAGTTGTACCGATTACCCAACTCGTTCTTATGTTTCTCTACCGATGACAATTGCCCTAATGTGAGCCCCTTGCCTGCGTTGGAAAATGAGACAATTGTATTTGGTTCGTTTAATTCTTATCTAAAGATTACTGATCGAACGTTAGCGCTATGGTCTAAAATTTTGAAGCGTGTTGATAACGCAAAGCTATATATTAAAGCTGAAATTTTTGCCGACCAATCTCAAATTGAAGCTTGTGCAATTCGATGCCAGTCATTAGGTATAGACAGAGAACGTCTTATCATTAAGTGCCAGAACCCAAGTAGAAATTCGCACCTAAGTGAGTATCATAATGTTGATATTCATCTTGATTCCTTCCCTTACAACGGAACCACCACGACAATGGAAGCTATGTGGATGGGGGTTCCGACGGTGACATTGGCAGGAAATTCTCATCGATCTCGTGTGGGTGCAAGTATCTTAACGAATGCCGGTATGGAGGATTATGTTGCCAGCGATGAAAGCGACTATGTTGAAATCGCTGCCTCAAAAGCAAGTGATCTAAAGCGGCTATCTGAGACTCGCTTGGGTCTTAGAGAAAGGCTAAGTGCTAGTGTGTTGATGAATGAGTCTAAATTTGTTGCCAGCCTAGAAGGTTTTTTCAACGAGGTTTATGACAGTTATATAGACGGAAACAATCGAACAAAATAGCACGGTTATTGCGGCTTGGCTTCAGTTGACAATGTAGCCGGAGCGCCGGCTTCTCGTGCATTTATCTCGATATCTTTGCTCTTTTTGGTTTGTGTTTCAGCTTTAAGATCAGTGTTTTCTTGCTTGGTTGATTCGAACTCTTGCTTGAAGACGGCGAAATTAGCTTTCAACCGTTCTAGACTGCTTTGTTTTTCCATTAAGGCGAAGTCTTTTTCAGTAAGAGATCGCTCCTTTTCGGCTATCACCTTCTCGAGTTTTTGTTTTTGTACTATGTGTTCATTTAGGTTTTCATCTTTCAGTTGCAGTATTTTCTTTTGTTCGTTAAGTACACTCTGGAATGCAGCAATATCATTGTCTTGGTATTCGATAAACGCTTCATTAATGTCAATTGTCAGGTAGTTGTCATCTAGTTGAACTTTCAACGTTTCTAACTGTTTCGACAATGTGGTAGCAGACTCTGCTAACGTGGTTCGTTCTGCCTCGCTTGTTTGTTGGTTCGTCTTTAAGTTGGCTATTTCTGACCTTAGCTGCTCCGATGTGTTATTCAGCTCAGTTAACATGCCTTTGGTTTTTTCGAGCTCAGTTTTTTTGTCTTTTAAGGCGCTCGATTTAGTCATTACCTGATTTTGCGTTCTGCTCAATATGTCGGCTAGCTTGTCGATGTTTTTAGACGCATTACTTATTTGATTGAAATGTTGTTGTTTCTTGTTCATCTGGTCGTAAGCAAAATAACCAGCAATTACGCAGGTTAATAGCAACGCAGGAATAATATATACAGAGGATTTTTTCTTGGTCTCTTCGACTTCTCTTCTTGTTTGAAGCAGAGATTGCCGCTCTTTATTTAACTGTAAGTTTTCTTCACTGAACTTTCTTTCTCGTTGAATGAGATCTTGCGACTTGAGCTGGTTTGCTCTTTCTTTCTTTGCAACACTATCTTGATGTTGCTTGATTCGTTCTTCGGTATTTCCTTGTTGCTGAGCTTGACGAGTTAGTGCTTCTTCCTTTAATTGCAATGCCCGAGATTTTTGTTCTAATTTTAATTCTTCTGGCGAAGCCATGATCTGGTAATTCCTGTGTAACGACCTTCAAACTGAATTGGGGTTTAGTATCTAATTCAGATAAATTTTCCAAGTTAATCCATAAGCATAGCTGATTATTTTCGGAATGCTCAGTGTGCTGGTGGCCCTTATAGATTTACCTTGGAATGCGTTTATACTGCTTCGAGCTTAGCATACGACATAACGAGCCACTTGCTGCCATGGTCTAGGAAATTGACTTGAATACGCGCATGAGCACCTTGCCCTTCATAATTTAGTACGGTGCCTTCACCAAATTTTTGATGGCAAACGATTTGACCTAATTGAAACTCAAGACCATCCGCTTCAAAACTTGAAGGTTGAGATTGAGCAAACGACACAGGCATTGATATCGTATTCTTTATGCGAACTTCTTGAATCAGACCGGGCGGAATTTCTCGAACAAATCGAGACATGGGGTTAAGTTTTTCTTGGCCATATAGTCTTCGGGATTCGGCATAGGTCATGACAAGTTTTTCCATTGCCCGGGTAATACCGACGTAGCAGAGCCTGCGTTCTTCCTCTAATCGTCCTGGCTCACTGATCGACATTTGGTGTGGAAACAAACCTTCTTCCATACCGGCTAGTAATACATGCGGGAACTCCAAACCTTTGGCTGAATGTAAGGTCATCATCTGCACGCAATCTTGATGTTCATCAGCTTGCTGCTCGCCAGCGTCGAGTGCTGCTTGAGCAATAAAAGTGGCCAGCGGGCTCAGGCCGTCGTCTGGTTCATTTTCTTGGGTGTAATCTCGTGTGGCAGATAGAAGCTCGTTTAGGTTTTCAACTCTCGCTTGGCCCTTTTCGCCTTTCTCTTTCGCATGAAAGTCTTTAAGGCCCGATTGATCGATTGCTTGCTCGGTGAGTTGAGATAGACTTAGGTCGTCTTGTGATGCGGACAACTCATCAATCAAGGCGATAAAACCAGTCAGCGATTGATTTGCTTTGCCCTTGATTAGTCCAAGCTGAAGGCGCTCAACGCATGCTTGCCAAAGAGAAATAGACTGTTCTCGAGCATGCTCTCTAAGATCAGTGACTGTTTTATTTCCGACGCCGCGAGTAGGCACGTTTACCACGCGCTCAAATGCTGCGTCGTCGTGACGATAATAGACTAGCCTTAGATACGCGAGTGCATTGCGTATTTCCTGTCGATCATAAAAGCGCAAGCCACCGTATATTCGATAAGGAATAGCTTGTCGAATTAAAAACTCTTCGAGTACGCGAGATTGAGCGTTAGAGCGATACAAAATAGCGCAATCAGAACGTAATTTACCTTGGTCTACCCAAGCGCTTATACGGTCAGCGATATAGTTAGCTTCATCTTGCTCGTTAAACGCGGCGTATAAATCAATGGGCTCGCCTTCGTTTCCATCTGTCCATAAGTCTTTGCCTAAACGTCCTGAGTTATTGGCAATTAGGGTATTTGCAGCGCCTAATATTGTGCTTGTAGATCGGTAGTTTTGTTCGAGTTTTACGGTTATAGGTTGTTTGAAATCATGTTCAAATTGTTGAATATTCTCAATCTTGGCACCTCGCCAGCCATAGATAGATTGATCGTCGTCTCCAACCACCATTAAAGGAACTTTGTCACCCGCAAGTACTCTCAACCAGGCGTATTGAACCGTGTTTGTATCCTGAAATTCGTCGACGAGAATATAGGAAAACCTATCTTGATAATGTGCCAATAATGCAGGGTTATTGAGCCAAATTTCGTGTGAACGTAATAGCAATTCGCCAAAGTCGACCATGCCAGATTGTTGGCATTGTTCTTCGTATTTTAGATATAGCTCACCCATAATCTGATCGTACTGGGAGTGGGCTTGTTGTAGAAAGGCTGCTCGAATACCTTCGTCTTTTTTACTATTGATAAAAGACTGAACTTGTTTTGGTGGCCAGCGAGTCTCATCGATGTTGAATTCACGCATGATTCGTTTGACGATTCTTATTTGGTCATCAGAGTCGAGGATTTGGAAGTTCTCTGGTAATTTGGCGTCTTTGGCATGGGCTCTCAAAAAACGATGAGCAATGCCATGGAAGGTTCCAAACCACATGCTACGGGTAGGAAGGTCTAGCAGCGTTTCTATGCGCCCTCTCATTTCTTTGGCTGCTTTATTTGTAAACGTGACCGCCATTATTGAGGAGGGGCTAAGATTTTCAACTTCCATTAACCAGGCAATTCGGTGAACAAGCACGCGCGTCTTACCGCTGCCAGCACCGGCCAGCACCAATAGGTTTTGCATAGGTGCCGCCACGGCCTCGCGTTGCGCGTCGTTTAAGCCGTCGAGAATATTTGAAACGTCCATGAGTAGTTATCTGGTTGAATTTAAGGTCGACAAGTATAGCAGTTTGAGTCGGTTGCTAAAGTAGATATATTGGTTCGTTAATTTTCAGCGGTCTCGTAAAAACCTAAATGTTTTCTAAAAGACGAGTAACGGTGGATCGCAGCATGAGGGGTTTAATGACGTATTAAAAATCTTGGTATTAATCAAAGTAACCCTAATCTTATTTGTTCAAAATCGGGTTATAATATGAGCACTCAAATAAAAACTTAGTTCACTGTCTTATGCCCATCGCCAGAATCAAAAATTTACTGCAGAGCTTTGCTCAAAAAGGAAATGAATCCCAAGAGCTTGAAAACTTGCGCGCCTCTCTTTCAGATGAGCGTTTGCAAAGAGAAGTGGTTGAAAAACGTTTAGCGAAGAAAGAAGCGTCTTTTGAGTTGGAAATTAAAGATCGAACCAAAGAGCTTGTTGATGCCAATACACAACTAAGTCAGCAAATAGCGCTGAGAAAAACAATTAGCGATGCCTTAGTAAAAAGTCAGACAAGGCTTACTCAGGCGATGGATGCGTCTCACTTGGGCTTGATCGATTGGGATATTGCGCAAGGACAGTTTTATCAATCAGACTTTCACGATATTTTTGGCGACAAAGAGCTTTCAACAGAGGAGCTACTACTTACGCTAAAGAAAGTAATTCATCCGGCAGACTACATTGAAGTACGTGATTGCATTAACGATTGTATATCGGGAGAGCAAACAGAGTATCAGCTGCAATACCGTGTTAAAGAACAGCAAGAATGGGTGTGGATTGAGGAATGTGGCAAAGTTGTCGATGTCAGTAGTGCAGGTAAGGCGCTGAGAATTTTGGGGACGAGAAGAGACATTCGTTATGAAGTGATGCGAGACGAGCAAGTTAGGCTGTCCAAATCAGTGTTTGATCATACGTCCGAAGGGGTATTCGTGCTTGATCAGGATCAATGTTTTTTAACGGTGAATCCAGCGTATGCTGAGATTAGTGGTCATAAGCAGGATTTCTTGGTGGGCCTCAATATACGCGAAATTAATGATAGCCCTAAGCGTGAGCAAATATACAAGCAGATCTTCGACGACGTTAAGGATAGTGGCCGCTGGCAAGGTGAGTTATTGGAAAAACGTCATCACGGTGACTATTATCCTCAATGGACGCAGATCAATGCCATTCTAGACGAACGCAAGCAAATCAAATATTACGCCTGTATGGTGTCGGACCTCACATATCGTAAAGAAGCAGACGAGAAGCTAAACTACCTGCTAAATTATGATGACTTGACCAAGCTAGCAAACCGCGTTCAATTCAAAGATCAGCTACATCGGGCTCTTGTTCGCTATAGAGACGAGGGAGTGCCCTTTGCGTTGGTGTCTTTAGATATTGATCGCTTCAAACAATTCAATGATAGCTTCGGGTACGAACCTGCAGACACTCTTTTGTGTTCAATCGCAGAACGTCTTTCAAAAAATGTTCAGAAAGTAGATATTCTTGCCCGGGTGGGTGGAAATGAGTTTGCGTGTGTTGTCAGCTGTAGCAAAACATTCAGTGTGATGGATTTTGCAAACAGATTATTCGAGTGCGTGACTAGTAGCCACTACGAAATTTTGGGGCAAGAGGTGGCGATGTCTTGTTCGGTTGGGGTCGCGCTTGTGCCCGAACATACTCAGGATATTGAGACGCTAATGCAGTTTTCGTCTCTTGCGGTACAGAAAGCTAAATTTCATGGTGGCGACCAAATACAATTATTTGATGAGTCTTTGAAGTCTTTCTCTCGCGAGCGACTTGAAATGGAACAAGAGCTACGAAAAGGGCTACAGCAATCTCAATTAGAAGTGTATTACCAGCCAAAACTTAGCATTTCAAAAAATAGGATATGCTCTGTTGAGGCTTTGATTCGATGGAATCATCCAACGAAAGGGCTCATCTCACCAGCAGAGTTCGTCAATATTGCCGAGGAAAGTGGCCTGATCTCAGAGTTGGGCGCATTCGTTTTACACACCGCGTGTGCTCAAACTCAAGAATGGCAGCAGAGCGGGTTAGGACAGCTTAATTTGTCCGTAAACCTTTCTCCACGGCAGTTGAGAGACGATAGTCTCAAGTCGGCTATTTCTGACATTATACAGAGCACTAAAATCCCTTCTGAATATTTGGAGCTAGAGTTAACCGAAAGTACGATTATGGAAGATTCGATTGGTGCGATACGAAGTTTAAATGACCTGAAAAAATTAGGTTTGAAAATTTCGGTGGATGACTTTGGCACCGGTTATTCATCTCTAAGTTATTTGAAAGAGTTGCCTATTGATGCACTTAAAATTGATAGAAGTTTTGTTGAAGGTGTTGAAGATTCGAAAGCGCAGCAAGCAATTATTAAAGCGATCATTGTCTTAGGGCAGAATTTGAATTTGAATGTGGTTGCTGAAGGGGTCGAGAACGAAGAACAATTGGCATTGTTGAGCGAATACGGCTGTGATTTGATTCAGGGTTACTTAGTTTCCAAGCCTCTATCGACACAAGACATGGAATTATTGCTTAAGCGGCAATCTGCCGTTTAAGCAATGGTGAAACCTACTGCCCGTAATCAAGACTACTGTCGTCTTGCATACTCAAACGGTCAGTTGTTGATGTTAACTGACTAGATGAGGACGCATCAGACCCCAGCTTAATTAATAGTCTTAAGTCGTTAGCGGAGTCTGCGTATGCAAGCGCATCTTCATAGGTGACGTCACCAGCCGCATACAAATCATAAAGGGCTTGATCAAATGTCTGCATGCCAATATCGCGTGATTTGGTCATTAACTCTTTTAGTTTGTGTACTTCTTTTTTGCGAATTAAGTCAGCACAAAGCGGGGTATTTAGCAGAACTTCGATAACGGCCTTTCGTCCTTTTCCATCTGGGGTTGGTATCAATTGCTGCGCCACGACAGCCTTGAGATTCAACGAAAGGTCCATCCAAATTTGATTTTGCTGCTCGGCAGGGAAAAAGTTAATTATGCGGTCCAAAGCTTGGTTTGCATTGTTGGCGTGTAGTGTCGCCAAACACAAGTGACCCGTTTCTGCGAATGTCACCGCGTGGTCCATCGTTTCTTTGCTTCTTATCTCACCAATCATGATGACATCTGGGGCTTGTCTTAATGTGTTTTTCAATGCTATTTCAAAGCTTTCTGTATCAATGCCGACTTCGCGCTGCGTTACAATACAGTTGTCGTGCTGGTGTATGTATTCGATTGGGTCTTCAATCGAAATAATATGGCCTTTACTATTTCGATTCCGATGACCGATCATCGATGCTAGTGAAGTCGATTTTCCGGTTCCTGTCGCACCAACAAAAATGATCAAGCCACGTTTAGTCATCGCCAATTGATTAATTGTTTCAGGTAGCCCAAGGTCTTCGATTTTTGGGATATTAGTTTCGATACGTCTGAGAACCATTCCGCATAGGTTGCGTTGTAAAAAAGCACTCACCCTAAAGCGGCCTATTCCCCGAGATGTGATGGCGAAATTACACTCGCTATGTGCTGCAAATTCATCTCGTTGCTTTTCGGTCATTACATCATAGACAATCTCTCTACACTGTTCTGCCGATAGTGCTTGTTTGGTAACAGGTACTATTTTGCCGTGAATTTTTATACTTGGTGCAACACCTACGGTAATGAAGAGGTCTGATCCACCTTTCTCAACCATTATTTTCAAAAGTTTATCGAAATCCACGTTTTTGTCCTTATCTTTTTACTATTTCTGTATCAGAGGTTATTGGTAATTTAGTTCACTTGCGTTAGCATTATAGTGATACAAGTGATTGAAATAATTAAAAATTCTCCGGTATTTTCGCCTTTTCTCTGGCGACATCCCGACTAATTAAACCTTTACTCAATAAATTTTGAAGACACTGATCGAGGGTCTGCATGCCGATTGATGCGCCCGTTTGAATTGCACTATACATTTGTGCCACTTTATCTTCGCGAATCAGGTTTCTGATGGCAGGCGTGCCCATCATGATTTCATGTGCCGCGACTCGGCCACCATTGGTTTTTTTCAACAATGACTGAGAAATAACGGCTTGAAGCGACTCAGACATCATGGATCGGACCATAGATTTTTCTTCTGCCGGAAATACATCGACAACACGGTCAATGGTCTTGGCCGCTGACGTAGTATGCAAGGTGCCAAAAACCAAGTGTCCCGTTTCTGCAGCAGTGAGAGCCAGTCGAATAGTTTCTAAGTCACGAAGTTCGCCAACCAATATGATGTCAGGGTCTTCACGAAGTGCTGATCGAAGTGCCTCATTGAATCCGAGAGTGTCACGGTGAACTTCGCGCTGATTCATCAAACATTTTTTGCTGTCATGGACGAATTCGATAGGGTCTTCAATCGTTAAGATATGGTCATAGCGATTATCATTAATGTAATCGATCATCGCCGCAAGTGTTGTTGATTTACCCGAACCGGTTGGCCCTGTCACCAATACCAAACCGCGAGGTACTTCGGCAATATCCTTGAAAACCTGACCCATTCCTAAGTCTTCCATCGTCAATACTTTGGAGGGAATGGTTCGAAAAACCGCACCTGCGCCGCGATTTTGGTTAAACGCGTTAACTCTGAATCGAGCGACACCGGGTACTTCAAATGAAAAATCGGTTTCAAGAAATTCTTCGAAATCTTTTCGCTGTTTGTCATTCATTATGTCGTATATTAGCGAGTGGACTTCTTTGTGCTCCATGGCAGGAAGGTTAATCCTTCGTACGTCGCCATCCACTCGAATCATTGGGGGCAAGCCCGAAGAAAGGTGTAAATCAGAGGCCCCTTGTTTGGCTGAAAAGGCCAGTAATTCTGTAATATCCATGGTTTTCCTCTAGAAGGATAAAGCTTGAGAATGTAAGCCGTATTTGCTCAAATGGCGGAGGGCTTAAAAACACATTAACTAATTGAAACACATCATGTTCAGCATAGCAGACAACATTCAGAACGTAAGAAAAAGAATAAAAAAAGCGCAAGCGCAAGTGCGACTAAATGAAAGTAAAGAAAACGAACCGGCGGTTCAGTTATTGGCGGTATCAAAAAAGAGAAGTGCGATAGAAATCCAGCAAGCGATTTCAGCGGAGGTGCGGCAGTTTGGTGAGAATTACCTAAATGAAGCGCTTTCTAAGCAAGAAGATCTTAAAGTATTGATTGGAAAGGAAGATTACGATCGTCTAACTTGGCATTTTATTGGCCCTATACAATCGAATAAAACAAGGCCTATTGCTGAGCATTTCGATTGGGTTCAAAGTGTTGACCGTTTAAAAATAGCACAACGCCTGAATGAGCAGCGTCCCGATGGAGAAACGCCGCTCAATATTTGTATTCAGATTAATATCAATCGTGAGGAAAGTAAGTCTGGTGTTGCGCTTAACGATGTTCAAGCACTGGCTAAGGCGATAGACTCTCTTCCCAATTTAACGTTGCGTGGTTTGATGTGCATTCCAAAGGGTGATCAAAGCAAGAATGAATTGCTAGCATCATTCCAAAAAATGAGATCCACATTCTTATCTCTTAAGAAAGAGCACACGACAGTGGATACCTTATCGATGGGGATGTCAGCAGATATTGAAAGTGCAATATCAGGTGGTTCTACAATGGTGAGAGTGGGTACTGACTTATTCGGTATACGCTCATAAATATAGAATGAAAAGACGGAAATAGTATGGAATTACATCAACAGAAGCTGTGTTTTATCGGCGCAGGCAATATGGCGAATGCGATTATAGGTGGATTATGCGAGAACGGCTTCCCCGCAGACAGTATTGTAGCAAGTGACCCTTCAGAACAGAATTTAGCATCTTTGAAAAAAAATTGGGGAGTCGAGACTGAATCTGATAATCAACTTGCGGTAGCTGAGGCCAATATTATTATTCTCAGTGTTAAGCCTCAGGTTCTAAAAAGCGTATGTGATGGACTTGCCCCGGCGCTTGGTCACCACCCCTTGGTAATTTCTATTGCGGCAGGTATTGAGCTAAACAGTATTGCTGCTTGGCTAGGAAACGAAGTTGCGATTGTTCGATGTATGCCTAATACGCCAGCCCAAGTCTTGATGGGAGCAAGTGGGTTATTTGCAAACTCCTATGTTAGCGATGATCAAAAATCTTTGGCTACCGAGCTTTTTTCATCCATTGGCTTAGTTGATTGGGTCGATGAAGAACAGAAAATGCATTCCGTAACAGCTTTGTCTGGCTCAGGGCCTGCCTACATATTCTTGGTTATCGAGGCGATGGAGTTAGCCGCCGTTAAACAAGGTATTCCTGTCGAGACGGCTAGAAAACTAGCCGCACAGACCGTAGCGGGTGCAGCGAAAATGGTACTCACTAGCGATCTTGAGCCTGCACAACTAAAGCGAAATGTTATGTCGCCAGGGGGAACAACTGAACGCGCCATTCAAGTGTTTGAGTCTTTAGACATGGTCTCGATTTTTGAACAAGCAATGAACGCAGCCCAAGAGCGTTCAGTATCTCTTTCTGAACAGCTAAAAGATTAGCTATCGTCCAACCTGAATTAGGAAATCCAATATGCGACTAGCGTTATTATTAACCGGTAATGAACTTATGACCGGGGATACAGTTGACAGCAACTCAGCGATGATAGCCTCAATGAGCGTTGAAATTGGACTTCAAGTAGCATACAAGGCAACTGTATCTGATGATCTAGACCAGTTAATATCAGAAATAGATCGAATTAGTTCGTTCGCTGACGTGCTAATCGTCAACGGGGGCTTGGGGCCAACAAGTGATGACCTAACAGCCGAGGCTCTCGCTAAGGTGTTGGACAAGCCAATCTGTCTTCATAAAGATGCGCTTACTCATTTGACCGGATGGTGCGAAGCTAGAAATTACGAGCTGAGCGAGGCTAATCGGAAACAAGCGATGTTACCCGAAGGCATAGAATTGGTACCTAATGCTGTCGGGACGGCTGTGGGTTTTAAGGCCCAACACCGAGACTGTACGGTTATTTGTACGCCTGGTGTACCGCATGAATTAAAAACCATGATGAGTGACGAAATCTTACCGGCCCTAAGTCGGGAGCTGCCTGAGCTAAATCGACCCAAACGATGCAGGCTTCGTGTGTTTGGGTATGGTGAGTCAACCTTGCAGCAACAAATTTCAGAGACGTTTCCAGACTGGCCAAACGAAGTAGAGCTAGGCTTTAGAGCCTCAGTTCCATTACTCGAAGTGAAACTCAAAGTTGAAAGCCAAGCCCATTACGAATTGTTGGATAGATGGAAGGAAAAGATACAAGGTTTATTGGGTGATCACATCGTTACTGAAGATGAGCGCCCCCTGGCCCAGGTCGTTATTGAACTTTTGTCTGAGAAGAACAAAAAAATAACATTCGCTGAGTCCTGCACAGGCGGAAAAATTGCGTCGTTATTGACTGAAGTGAGTGGTGCATCTTCTATATTCGAAGCCGGATTCGTGACCTATTCCAATGAAATAAAGCAATCACTGCTAGGCGTGTCGCCAAATGATTTGCAGCGTGAAGGTGCTGTCAGCGAACGTGTTGTTCAGCAGATGTTGATGGGTGCACTTGAGCAAAGTGGTGCTGATATTGGTGTCGCTGTGTCGGGTGTTGCCGGGCCAAATGGTGGAACAGAAGATAAACCTGTTGGGACTGTCTGGATAGCATGGGGCGGTCAAGACTCGATTAAATCGAGGCAATTTTACTTTCCGGGTAATCGAATATTCTTTCAAAAAATCGTGTCAGCTCTTGCCTTAGATCTAATTCGTAGAGAGCTATTGGGTTCAACTCAACAGCCTACTTATTATACTCATCGAAAACGTAAGTAACCACTTGCTGGGGTGTACTCAGAAAAAAGCCCAGCTAATGAACTGGGCATTCGACTCAGGCTTTAGGTTTACTCGTATTTACAAAGATAGGCGGTGTCTATCTTAACCTCTAAATCAAAGGATTGATTCGCTTCGACAATAAATGTTTGACCGTCTGTAAATGTCTCAAACTCCGTGGACTCAGGTAGTTTGACGAGCAATTCCCCACAAACTACGGTCATGTATTCTTTTTGAGTCGTACCAAAGGCGTATTTTCCAGGGGCCATGACGCCGACGGTTGCTGGCAACGTCGCTGTGTTCAAGGCGATAGATTTCACATTGCCATCAAAATATTCATTTACTGTTAACATATTGGCCTCTTAAGACGTTTGATTCCGAGTTGAGAAAACCCGGCATTATACTCTGAATCTATATAGAGGTATTCATTTAATAAAGTGACAATGTTTAGACGATACTTGTTAAACTTGCGCGCAATATAAATTAATCAGAGAGCAGCATGAAAAAAATTATTGTACCGCTTGTCCTTGTCTTAGTGTCTATTCAACTTTACCGGACGGCAACAGATGCAGGTATTTTTCGTTCTGTTGAACAAACAAAGGATTTTCAACAATGTGTTGAGCATTCGATTACTGGCGCGGAAGACCTAAGTATTGATCAGGTGACGGGTATAGCGTATATCTCGGCTGAAGATCGACGGGGATACATGGATGGAACTGATGCCTACTTGAGCGAAGATTATGAGAGCTCGAAAGAGGACTACCCCAATGGTGCGATATGGACATTAGACCTTAATGACCCAAATAGTGTGCCGGTTAAGATGAAAATGGATATCGAAGGTGCCTTCCATCCTCACGGTATATCTCTACTATTTAGTGAACCTGATTCACCAGAAGGTGGGCGTGCAATCGAGTTATACGTGGTAAACCATAAGAACGCCAGCCACCATGAAATTAGTGTTTTTAATATCACAGAAGAGGGCTCGTTGACACTTCGCCGCCGAATTACCTATCCAGAATTGATCTCACCTAACGACATTGTTGTCTATGCTCAGGATCAGTTCTTCGTCTCAAATGATCATGGTTATCCAAGGCTGGGTATTATGGAGGCCATAGAAAACTATGTGGGCATGCCGTGGTCTAGCGTCAGTTACTTTGATGGAAACGAAGGTCATCTTGTTATTGAAGGCTTACGTTATGCGAATGGCCTTGCTATATCAGAAGATGCTAAAACACTCTATGTGGCTGAAACGACTAGGCGTCAAATCTCAAGGTATGATCGAGGAGCCTCAATGTCGGAGTGGACTTTAAAGGATAGCCTTAATGTGAAGTCTAATGTCGACAATCTAGAATGGACTGATGATGGCGATATATTAATTGGTAGCCACCCGAAAATATTTGATTTTCTTGCTCATACAAAAGATACATCCAAGCCTTCGCCTTCCGAAGTGATCAGAGTCAACGTTAAAGGAGAGACTATGTCGTATGAGTCTATCTATCTGAACTCAGGTGAAGCCATTTCGGGCTCGAGTGTCGCGGCGGGCTACAAGGACCAAATGCTGATTGGCCCTGTAATAGATGATCATTTTCTACGCTGCAAAATCTAAGGTTGAAGTAGTCTTAGAATAGAATCTTGTTGGGCATTCGCTTGAGATCGAACTGCTATTTCCGCTTTGTCTCTGATGAGACTGGCAGCTAGTTCTGTAGCGACTTTAGCGAAGTCTGCATCACTAATACGGCTTCTCGCCTCTTCACTATTGATTTTGCTTGTTGCGATAGTGTCGATCGTACTTTCTATTCTATTGCTAACGGCACCAAGTTCAGAGGCACGACTGGTTACTTCTTCAGAGGTTTTATCTAATACACTAAGCGCAGAACTCGCACCGCTTTGAGTGCTTATGTCAATGTCATTAAACCCCAAGGACTCAAATTCGGCTGCTAAATCTTTCCCTTTGACCTCTATTTCTGTACCGCCATTTTCCAATTGAACATTACTATTTTCATCGGAAGATAGCAGCGGCTTTCCGTTAAAGTTAGTTTGTTCAAGAATTCTTGATGACTCATCAACTAATTGCTTTGCTTCTTCTTGAAGTGCCCTACGATCTTGATCGTTTAGGCTTCCATTTGCAGCTTGCAGGCTTAATTCTTGAATACGACCGATATTCTTGGTCAGACTATTTAGGGCACCATCAGCGACTTGTATCGACGAAAGCGCATTTCCCGCATTTCTGGTCGCGGCGTCAAAACCGCCTATTTGGGCACTCAACCGTTGTGAAATAGCCAAACCAGCCGCATCGTCTCCTGCGTGATTAATTCGAGAACCCGAACTAAGTTTTTCGAACGAGTTAGCGCTGCTAGCTGAACTTGATACGCTGGGGTTGAAGGAGGGACCATTAATAGAGATGCCCATAAAATTCTCCAATTCACTAAAGAGTCGATTCAACTCTGTAGTCTAATAGAGAAATTGAGCTTGGTCATATATTAAACAGTAACGAATGGTAAATCTTTTTCGCCAGCATGTGACGAATGACTAGTGAACAGCGATAAACTGTTGTCGCACTGTCTCATTAAATGCTTCAACAAACTCGGGTTTGAATTGCCCACCGCTTTGGCCATTAATTAAGGTGACGGCGCTAAAAAGTGATTTTTTATAGCTCCGGTCAGCCCGCTCATTTGTGACCGCATGAAAAGTATCGGCTAAGGCAATAATCATTGCACCTGGGTGAACGTCATCTCCAGATAGTTGGTTTGGATACCCTGTACCATCGTGTTTTTCGTGATGCTGTAGGACTATTTTGGCCGCCTCAGACCAGCCGTCCATTCTTTGTAGTAATTCTGCACCAATAGTTACGTGGCTTTTTATAGTTTGGAATTCTTGAGCAGTGAGTTTACTTGGTTTGTGTATGATTTCGGTTGGAATAAGCGCCATACCAATATCATGTAGATAGACAGCAGCAGTAAGTTGATCTGGGCAAACGGGTGTGCCTAAGCCTACATTTGTTTCTAAAGCTAAGTCTAAAAGAGTTTGGGTGCGGCCAGATTTATAGATCGCAAGATCGTCTAGTTGTAGTGCGAGTGTTCTGAAGAAAGCTAGATCTGGATTGCTTTCTATTTCAGCATTTTGAGTTTGATCACTATCTTTAGACTGTTTCTGCTTTTCTTCTGAAGGTTTGTGTGGAAAACATCCAGATAACGTGATCAGAGACTTCTCGAGAATTTCGATGTCTTTTCCGACTGGTGCGAGTCGAATTTCTTCTATGAGCTCTATCATGGCATCTTGCGCATCGGCGTCTACTGCTCCTTCTAGCAGTAGTGTTTGGATCATTGCGTCTAATCTAAGGATGATACCCATGAAAAACTCACCATAGAGCGGGTGGTAAGTTTTGTAGCTCTGGCGCATATCGGCGACGATTTCTTCCATTTCGTGAATCGTCTCGACTAGCGGGTCCAAGAAAACCATGCGGCAGTTTCCCTTCAAAGAATGAACATCTCTGAATAGCCGATTGATTAGTTCAGGATCGTGATCACCATCTAATAAATTTATGCATATTTCAATCTGAGAAACGTTATCGTTCAAACACTCAGAAAAATCTTCAATGATTTCACGATCAAGGGCAGAAAACTGTGGGCAGGTAATGACGCTCATATATTTGAAATCCATTAATTACCGTAAAAAAGCTGCTATAAGCATAGTTCATCTGTGTGTATTTGAAGTATTAATCTGAATTTTTTTAGTATTCCACCGATCTATAAACGAAACGGTTGATTACTAAAGCATCTTATGGCTAAATTCCCTCGTCTCCAATTAGGTCGATTTCGTGCAGATTTATCAAGCCAACTCCAAATTTCTTATCTCGAGAAAAACGCGCAAAGCGGTTGCGTGTTGGATGTTGTTGTTATTCTGCTTTCAGGCCTTGATACCCAAAGGTTATATGTTGGGTGACCTCCCAGAAGGAGAGGCATTTCTAGTACTCTGTTCTTCCAATGGCATGATCAATGTTGCTTTGTCAGAGTTTCAAACAGATGCTGAGCTAGAACAACACACTACAAAGCAACATACTTCAGAGCTCTGCGTATTCTCATCGTTGAGCAACTCGGTTGCGTTGAGCAACGTACAGACATTTAAACAATTTTATACGCAATCGCTTCAGATAGACCTGAATTCAATTGTTGACCGTCTATATTCTAACCCTGACTACATCTACCCAGAAAAACGTGGCCCGCCCAAGTATTCCGTATAGCGGAATGTACTCTTAGTTTTCTTTGATTCGTGCTTTTTCTATTTTATTCTCGATCTTAGCGATAGCCTCTACATTCCGTGTCTTATTGACGCTTTTATTAGTCGTTAGTGCCTGCCTAAAGTGTGCACATGCGACCTGAATATAGTTGTACACAACGGAATTTATTAACACATGAATCACAAAATACGCACATTAATATTGTTTCAATTCGCCTTCTCGTTACTAGCCGTATCTTCGCCAATTTTGCGTGCAGAAGAGGTGATTAAATTGCAAAAAATAGTCGTGACCGCGACTAGAGAAGAAAAGAATGGTGACGAGCTCGCTGCCACAGTTGGCGTAGCCGACACCGACGAGATTAGATCGGTCTCGCCTGCCCATCCTGCAGAAATTCTCAATCGGCAGGCTGGCGTACATGTCAACAATATCGGTGGAGAAGGGCATATGACGGCTATTCGACAACCGATTACGACGGCAGGTGTTTACTTGTATTTAGAAGATGGACTGCCGACGCGCCCGACAGGTTTTTTTAATCATAATGCTCTGTATGAGATAAACGTGCCTCAAGCAGACAGGTTAGAAGTTACTAAAGGTCCGGGTTCTGCTTTGTATGGTAGTGACGCCATTGGCGGGATCATAAACTCAATTACCAATCCTGCACCCGAAGAAGCTGAATTGTTGATTAACCCAGAAGTGGGTGCAAATGGGTGGAGGCGTCTGCTTATTTCAGGTGGTGGGCCAGTTGATGAAGATACTGGATACAGACTGGACCTCAATATCACTGACGCTGAAGGATTTAGAGATGAATCGGAATATAGCAGAAACTCCATTACCTCTAGAATCGATGGCTTTGTTAACGACGACACCTCATATAAAACGATCCTCTCAATAACGGATGTTGAGCAAAGTGGTGTCTCAAGTCTTGAGGAAGACGATTATAAAAATAATACGAGCAAAAATTTATTTCATGGTGATGTGGGAATCCGAAAAGTAACGGCGATTAGGCTGTCTACCGAATTTGAATATGAACCAGACAATAAAAGCCTGATTTCACTTACGCCTTTTTATAGGCATAACCGCATGAAAATGATGCCAAGCTGGATGGTAAGTTACGACGCAAACGAGAGAGAGTACGAATTTGACTCGTTTGGGTTTCAGTCTAAATATCGAGTTGATCTTAATGAGCAAGTTCAATTTATTACCGGTTTAGATCTGGATTACACGCCTTCATCTTATGAAGAAAGAAAAGTGAACGTCTCCCAAGATGCAAATGGAATATATACCGGCTTTGACGGAGCAGAAACAACGTATGACTACGAAGCTGACCAGCAATCGATTTCGCCTTACGTACACTCTGAGTGGGAAGTGAACGATCGAATCAGGCTAAACGGCGGCCTTCGATATGATTACTTCAAAGTGAAGTATGAGAACAATCTCGACGATAGTGGCGCAGCACCAGTTCGCCCGAAAGATCAAAATGTGAGCTTTGATCATTTGAGCCCAAAACTGGGTGCCGTGCTTCAAATTAACTCCGAGCACAATGCGTATTTGAATATGCATCGAGCCTTTCGAGCGCCATCTGTTAGTCAACTTTTTCGTGCTGGCAGATCAGTAAATTCAACAGAGCTCAAACCGGTTAAAGCCGATAGTTTTGAACTCGGCCTGAGGGGTGAATTGGTGAAAAACCTACGCTATGACCTGACCTTTTATCTCATGCAAGTCAAAGATGACATTGTCAGTATTGTCGACGCCGGTGAACGCAAGAGCGTGAATGCAGGTGAGACAGAGCACAAAGGTGTTGAGTTGAGCCTTCAAGGAACGTTAGTTGACGAACTTGGATTTAGTTTTGCTTTCGCATATTCAGAACAAGAGTATAAAAGCTTCCAATATGTTTATTCTTGCTACCCACCTACTTGCATTCCGCTGGTCGTAGAGACGAGAGATTTTGCTGGGTTTGACGTTGGCAAAGCGCCAAATACAACTGCGAATTTCAGTTTAAATTACACGCCAGGTTATTCACCTAACACCGTATTTGAAATTGAATACGAGTACTTGGGTGGCTACTACACAGATGAAACCAATACCAAGGAATACGGTGGTCACGAGCTCGTTAACCTGCGTGTCAATTACAAATACGATGAGCAGGTGGAGTTCTATGCTCGGGTAATGAATGTAGGAGATGTGTTGTATTCCGCCTATACCTCGAACCAAGTAGGCAAAGAAGAGATCACATATCGACCAGGTTCACCTCGGTCTTTCTTTGTTGGCTATAGACTCAGTTTTTAAGGGGATAGATGATGAATAAGAAGTATTTTCTAAGCTGGCATAAAAAACTGGGGTGGTTAGCGGGTATCGCTCTTTGTGTATTTGCCTTCTCTGGGATATTACATCCGTTGATGGTGTGGACCGGGCCGAAGGCAAAGGCCTTCTTTCCACCTCAAACAAAAGTCGCTGCGCAGGAGTTGTACTCGGTCAGTGAAATTTTGACTTCGCAAGGAATTTCCCGGGCTGAAATGGTAAAAGTATTGGCATCTGAAAAAGGTGCACTATTACAGGTCACAAACGAACAGGGTGCGGATAGGCAATATTTCGATTTAAATAGCAAAGAACATATAAAGGGACATGACCGAGAACAAGCTAAATGGCTAGCGGGGCTTTATTCGGGCTTGCCCGAAAACCAGATAGAATCTGTTGTATTTAAGACTAGTTTCGATTCTGAGTACCCGTGGGTAAATCGTTTGCTTCCGGTCTACAAAGTTCAATACAACACTGAAGATAACCTAACCTTATACGTCTTTACCGAAACCAATGCGTTGGCGAGTATTTCGAATGATTGGAAGGCTGGCGTCCAATCCTTGTTTGGGGCACTGCATACTTGGAGTTGGTTGAAAGAATTAGAAAATTTCAGGTTAGTAGTGATGAGCTTATTCGTTCTTGCGGTTTTGGGCTTAGCTGCCAGTGGCACCGCGCTAGTCTTTCTTATTAAGAAAAGAAAAATTAAAGATAGTGATCGCTCATGGCATCGTAAGCTTGCAGCCAACCTATTGTGGCTTCCTTTACTCGGTTTTTCCGCAAGTGGTTTGTATCACTTGTTGCAATCAGGGCTAAGTGAACCCGCTAGAGGAATAAAAATAAGCCAAGAAATGAACTTGAGCGACTTGCCTGTATTCGACCAAGAAAATTGGCAATATCAATCTGTTAGGTTAAATGGTTTGTCTCTGATTCAGTTGCAAGGCGGCGAGCTTGCATATCGGCTTTCGCTACCGACCGCAAAATCAGATGAGGTACTCACCGCTCAGCAACGATTTGACGGAACCCCTATTGAAAAAGGTGCGATCTACCTAAATGCTGAATCAGGTGCCGAAGTCGATATTTCGGACCAAACACGATCTGAGAACTTAGCCAGACGGATTTTGTCTTTGAATCATGGTGAGCCACTCGAGAGCAGTGTGGTGACGCATTTTAATGCCAATTATGATTTCAGAAACAAGCGGCTACCAGTGTGGGAAGTTGTGGTTTTGGGCTCTGATATTGGTCGAGTTTATATTGATCCAGCGAACGATGTATTAGTCGATCAACTAGCGGACTCTCAACGTTACGAAGGTTACTCATTTTCTATCCTGCACAAATGGCATTTTTTGAAACCGATTACCGGCCGACTTATTCGAGATATCATCATGTCGGTTTTAATGGTGCTGGTTTTGATCTTCGCCTTTTTAGGGTTTCGGCTGAAATATAAGTCGGTCAAGCGAAACAAGCGTATTGATGCGTCCACAGTGAATCCAATGCGAACAATCGGCGAAGCATGATAAAACAGTTTTTTGCGTTATCGATCCTTGTACATGCATATGTGCTGTATGGCATGTACGAGAAGCCTGACTCTGCAGTGCTTCCCAGTAAGGAGGCCATATCAGTTTCCTTAGGTTTTCAGGTGCCAAAAACGACAAGCGAGGCTTTATCAGGTCAACCAGAGCCTGATACCGCTGAGCTTGAAGCTTCATCGCTTGAAAACATGGTTGTTTCAGAACTCAGGTCTAAGGTTGATTCTGTTTTGACAGTCGAAGAAATAGAGCCAAAGCGTGAGAGCTTGCCGAAAGTAGAAAAATTGTACTCACAGTCTGTCGCGTCGAAAGTGGAGGCCAAAAATGACGTGACTCATAAACAACATGTGCTTATGGACAGTGTTGATAGTGTGCGGCATAAAATCGAAGAGGAGCGTTTGCTGTTAGCATATTTGAATGAGCTACAAACCTGGATATCAAATAATCAAACTTACCCTCGTAAGGCAAAGAAAAAGCAATACGAGGGAGTCTCTGAACTGGGATTTTCTTTTGACTCAAACGGTAAAATAGAGGGAGCTCGAGTCGTTAACAGCTCTGGTTTCTCTACGCTCGACGACGCGGCTTTGAACGCGCTTGGGCAGACACCGCCACCATCGCCACCAGAAGGTTTGAATTTAGTAGGTCGACGGTTTAATTTACCCGTTGTTTTCGCCATGCGGTAAATAGTGCCTGAACGAAATATGGCACATACCAAACCAAATATAAGCTTAATATTTATGTCCTTTTTCGACCATAATAAAGGGGTAAACAGCCGTTTGGACTGAAACGATGCCAATAAAACATGTGCAAGTCGAAAAAATGATCCCATTGCTAGAAGAAATTCTCGGCGAATGGAAATCAGTTATAGGGGAAGACTACCAGGGCTATAAGAACCACGTTTATCGCATGCTTAATTTCTGCTTCTATCTTCACAACCCGAGTGAAGAAGAGCGAAAGAAATTGGTCATTGCTGCAGCCTTTCATGATATTGGTATTTGGAGTGAAGGTACGATCGACTATCTGCCGCCGTCAATCGAACAGGCGACACTCTATCTAGAGCGTAACCAATTAAGTGATTGGTGTGATGAAGTTGTCGCAATCATTGATTTTCACCATAAACTTCGGGCTGTTAACAACGAACATTTCCCTCTCATTGAGGTGTTTCGAAGAGCTGATTTAGCAGATTTTTCTCTAGGATTCATTAGGGCTGGAATACCATCTTCGTATGTCAACTCAGTACGGTCTGAAATTCCTAACGCTGGGTTTCATAAATGCTTAATGCGATTGACTTGGAAACAGCTAAAACAAAACCCTCTAAACCCTGCTCCAATGATGAAGTGGTGAAAGTCGGTGGAAATATAATCAATTCTGACTAGACTTGTTCTTACCTGATGACCTAGAAATATGTTGTGTTTCTACTGAGTGGCGTTATCAATGAAGATCAAACAGAAATTAATTTACGGATCGCTCGCGCTTGTCTTGGCCAGTTTGATATTGGTTGGATTAATCGGCAATTACATCGCTAAAGACAAAGCCGACCACACCATTAGCGAACTGACAAAGTCAAAGCTCGAAGCAATACTGGCGCTTAAAAAGTCTCATATTGAGGCTTATCTTAATGGTCTTCAAAAACAAGTCCAGCTCATGGCACAAGACCAAAACACCGGGTCAGCAAATTACCACTTTTGGGCCACCTATGAATTCATTAAAGATTCCTCTGGAATTAAAGGTGAGCAAAAGCAAGCATTAAAGGACTATTACCAAAAACAATATCTCGACAAATATAAGTCTGGCTATGGTAAAGATGGCGTGTCGGTCGAAAAATATTTTGCTGGTATGGATCAAGACACCTGGATCCTTCAATATCAATATATTCTCAAAAACCCTCACCCTATTGGCGAAAAAAGCAAACTTGAAAGCCCTGAGAATGAATTTTCGTCTTATAGCTCCGCACATGCGGGATATCACAGAACTTTTCAGGAATATGCGGAAAAAATGGGTTTTGGAGATATTTACTTAGTTGGGCCAGACGGTAGAGTTTCTTATTCGCTTAACAAAGGGTTTGAATTAGGAACATCTTTAGTTGATGGTCCCTTTGCAAATTCAGGTTTAGGTAAAGCATATCGTTCAGCCCTGAAGGTAAAACAGGGAGAACTCGCATTTGAAGGTTTTAGTGCCTATGCGCCGCTATACGATGCGCCCGTATCGTTTATCTCCACCCCGTTTGTCAAGTTCAAACGTGTTAGAGGAGTATTAGTCGTCCAGTTTCCAATTGATACCATCGACGCTGTAATGACGAACGAAAGGCAATGGTCAAAGGTTGGCCTTGGCCGAACAGGTGAGGCATACATTGTGGGTGCCGACTCCACACTTAGAAACATAAGTCGGCAAAATGCTGAAGACGTGGATGCTTACTTGAGTCATTTGGAAGAACATAATGTCGTCTCTCCTCAGCCGATATCTGAAATTAAAGCCCAGAAATCTGGAGTGGGCCTTCAAAAAATAATGACAGAGTCGACGGAAAAAGCCCTCAACGGTGAGCAAGGCTTCTCAACAATTAAATTGTTCGATGGTCGAGAGGTGTTATCAGCGTATGCGCCTATTAATATCGAAGGGTTTAACTGGGCAATTATTAGTGAAATTGATGTAGCTGAGGCATTTGTTAATGCTGAAGAATTGGCCGAAAGTCTTAATATTTCACTTTCGATTCTGACGCTAATCGTGATGTCGGTAGCTGCCATATTTGTTTTTTTTCTCGCTCGAATTATATTTCAGCCAATAAACGACATGTCGGAGAAAATGAATGAGATAGCAAAAGGGAACGCCAATCTTGAAAGCAGGCTGAACGACAACGGTAAAGATGAGTTGGCTTATTTTGCCTCTGGGTTTAATCAGTTTGTCGAGAAAATATCCAAAGTGGTTCATCAAACAAAAAAAACCTCTCAATCGATTGCTCAGCAAAGTACTCAATTGACGACCTTGTCGGAGACGAGTAAACAGCAATCGCATGACCAAAACGAACAAATTCAGAATATCGTCGCGTCTGTTGAAAAAATATCTCAAAGTATAGGGCAGAATGATGAGCGTGCTAATAGTGCATCGGAGTTGGCGTCAAGCGCATCAGAGAAAGCCATATCCGGAAAAGAAGCTTCTGAGAATGCAGTCAATGCAATTCGATCTGTCGAGCAGGAGTTGGGTAAAACGGCAGACGCCTTGAATGTTCTAGAGTCTGAATCTCAAAACGTAGCGGACGTATTGGAAGTCATCAATGCCATATCGGATCAAACTAACCTATTGGCTCTAAATGCTGCGATAGAAGCAGCCAGAGCCGGTGAGCACGGTAGAGGATTTGCGGTTGTTGCTGATGAAGTTCGCAATTTGTCCCATCGAATTCAAAGTGAAACGCAAACCATTTATCAAACCATCGAGAAACTTCAAAAGGGCACGATAGACGCCGGTGATGTCATGAGGCAGAGTAATGCTAAAACGATGGATAGTGGGCAGCTTTCGAATACCGCAGGTTTGGCTTTGGACGCGGTTGTATCTAGTAACCAGGGCATATCGCAAATGAATCAACAAATTGCAGATACCACGTCAGAACAGGCTAAGCTAGTGCATCAAATAGAAGGCAACGTAGTGCAAACCTCGTCGATTACCTCTGCCAGTATGGCCGCAGCTGATGAAATTGATGAAATTGGCAATGAAATCGCGGGGCTGGCAAAGGAGTTGAGTGATCTAGTCGGACAGTTCACAAAAACCGGTTAATACGTGGGGAGCTAAGTTGTCGGGAGGGGCGATACGCAAAAACCTTATAAGCCAAACCATTCTGGTTTAATCAATAAAACTAACAGAACGCTGACTTGAATTGCGATAAATGGCATTACACCTTTGTATATATCGCTTGTACTAATGCTCGGTGGAGCGACACCTTTGAGATAGAACAGACTAAAACCGAAGGGCGGGGTCAAAAAGCTCGTCTGCAAATTCATCGCGATCAGAATCGCGAACCAAACCATGCTGATGCCCAATGTTTCGGCAATAGGAGCCAGCACGGGAATAATAATAAAAGAGATTTCGACAAAATCGATAAAGAAGCCGAGTATCAATACTACGAGCATCGTAAGGATAAGAAAACCCCATTTCTCCCCAGGAATTTTAAGTAACCATTCTTCCAGTATCATATCGCCGCCCGAGTAAGAAAAGGCCATTGAAAATGCCGTAGCGCCTATCAATATGGCAAAGACCATCGCTGTCACTGTCGTAGTTTCTTTGGCGCTATCCCAAATCATTTTTGGCGAAAATTGGCCATAGGCCATAGAGAGTAATATTGCGCCTACACCACCTAGTGCGGAGCTTTCAGTTGGCGTTGCTATGCCTGCGAAAATGGAGCCGAGCACAACAAACATCAGAGCCAAAGGTGGAATGATTGCAATAAGCGCTTTCTTGATTTGAATACTACGGTCTTCGTCCGAAAGTGGCAGAGCAGGCGCTTTGGATGGGTCGCGTGTTGCGACAAACAAAATATAGCCAATATAGAGGGCAATCAGAAGTAGACCTGGTGCGACGGCAGCCTGAAACAAGTCGCCAACCGGAATACCTAGCACATCGCCAAGAATAATTAGAATAATGGACGGGGGAATGATTTGTCCCAAGGTACCAGACGCGCAAATGGTGCCGCAGCTCAATTGTTTATCGTAGTTGTATTTCAGCATGCAGGGTAACGAGATCAGTCCCATCGCGACTACACTGGCACCTACCACGCCGGTTGAGGCGGCGAGTAATGAGCCAACCAAAATTGTACTAATAGCGACACCACCATTTACACGGCCAAACAGTTGCGCCATTGACTCTAATAATTGTTCGGCCAGTTTGGTTTTTTGTAACACCACGCCCATAAAAATAAATAGAGGAATGGCCATCAGTATCGTGTTTTCCATGATGCTCTGGATACGATAAGGCATAAACCCAAATAGCTCGAAGCCTTCGGCCCACGCGCCAAACCCGAGTGCAACTCCAGCAAAGGTAAACGCGACAGGAAACCCCAAAATTAACATCAAGAGGGCAACCACAAACATGACGATACCGCTCATGACAGGTTGACTCCCTTTTTGTCGGGGTAAGATTCATTGCCGATGATGACTCTTAGTGCTTGAGTGACCATACCGAGACTGGATATCCCGATTAAAACGAAAGAAAGAGGGATGAGGGCTTTGATAATCCATCGGTGAGGTAAGCCTCCAGGATCACCGCTGCCTTCTCCCATCTCGTAGGCTTCGTATGAGAAGTCGATGCTATAAGTTGCCACGATACACACAAACGGCAGTATGAAGACCACGCAACCCAGCAGGTTGATCCAGGCCTTAGTTTTATCGGTCCAACGTTCGTATAGTATATCAACCCTAACATGCCCATCTTGCTGCATTGCATAGGGAATACCTAGCAGGAACAAACATGAGAACAAGTGCCATTCTAACTCTTGCATACCAATCGATACGTCGTTAAAAGCGTAACGCATAATGACATCGTAAAACACGTTGAGCAGCAGTAAGACCATTGCCATACTAGCAAGCACACCGCATAGCGAGGATGTTTGTTTGAATACTTTGTCTAGAAATAGGATGACAGGCATGCGTATTGGTATCGAATACCCCGTCGACAAATGGGCCGGCGGGGAGACTTTCTACCTAGAGGTACTATCTAAATAGGCCTTGTCAGACATATTCGTCCATTGCCTCACTTGATTTAGGTAGTCACTTTGAGACTTAAGTACCTTCGCAGCGAAGGGATCTTTCTCTGCGTTTTCTTTGAGCAAACTATCATTCGCCTCTTGCATTGCAGTGATCACTTCAGGGGGGAAGGTTTTCACCTGAATATTTGGATACTCTGTGCTCATAGTTGACCAGTTCTTACCACTCTCATGAATTGATTGTGCGTACATGTCGTAGGCAGATGCTTTCATTGCAACACGTAATATCTCTTGAAGGTCTTCAGGAAGTGATTCAAATTTCTTTTTATTGATTAAGAATTGCAGCTCGGCGCTAGGCTCATGCCAACCTGTATAGTAAAACGGCGCAATTTTGTGAAAGCCCATTCTTAGATCGAGAGAGGGGCCAACCCATTCCAATGCATCTATAGTGCCGCGTTCAAGTGCAGTATACAGCTCGCCTGGCGGGATATTGGTTGGCTTCGCACCCAGCTTGGCGATGACTTCACCTGCAAAGCCTGGAATACGCATTTTAAGCCCTTTCAGGTCATCAACTGATTTGATCTCTTTCTGAAACCAGCCACCCATTTGATTTGAGGTATTCCAGCCAGGAAACGACATCAAATTGTATTTGCCATAAAGCTCATTCATTAGCTCCATGCCGCCGCCATAATAGAACCAAGCGTACTGTTCAGGTGCGATCATACCGAAAGGCATCGTGGTGAAATACATGGTGGCGGGTACTTTTCCCTTCCAATAATACGATGCTGAATGCCCCATATCATACTGCCCCGACTTGACCATATCGAAAATGCCAAAGGGGGATTTATGCTTGTTTGAAGAATGAATCACAATCTTCAAACGTCCATTGGACATCTTCTCAGCCATGGCGGCCATGTTCTTGGATGCATCACCAAAAATAGGGAAGTTAGGACCCCATGTTTCGGCTAATCGTAATTTATAAGTCTTCTCAGCATGGGCAACGCCACACAATGAGAGCAGTAGGGCAATAACAAATAGGCGCTTTGTAAGCGATGAAAAAAACATGGGCTGAGTCCTTCAATATTATTCTGTGAGTTGTTCAGTATTTCTTACTTATTATTCTGAAGGCGAAATTTAACAGAGTTGGCTGAGGCTTCCAAGTTTGTAGTGAATTATCGCTTCTTTAAGTCTTGAAAATCTCGAGGCGATAGTCCGCTCCAGCGCTTAAAAGCGTGTGAAAAATTGGCGGTTTCGCTATATCCCAATTTGTGTGAAATTTGCTCTAGAGACCCGCCTTCTTCTAAACAGACTTTGGCGAGCTGAAAACGCGCTTCGTTCAACAAATGCTGAAATGTCTGGCCTTCTTGTTTCATCTTTCGTCGCAATGTTCTTTCAGAGATAGAAAGTAAGTCTGCAACCTCGCCAATTTTTGGGAAGTAACCGGGCCGAGCAAGAACTAGTCGCTTTACTTCATCTACAAAATTGCTCTGTTGGGTTAATTTACTAAGTAGGTGTTGGCATTGATTTACGCAGTATTCAAGGGTTTCTGGGTCTCTCAGGGGCATTGGGGTATTCAGAAGCTCTCGATCAAATGTCATTTCCATTCGGTCATGGTTGAAGCTAACCGGGCAGCCGTAAAAATCTTGGTATTGCGAGCGATAGGACTCGCCGTGGTGCATAAGTTTGATTTGTCTGATTGGAATGGCTTGCCCCAGCGCGGCTTCGGTTCCTAGTTTGATGGCAGAAAAATCGCGGTCAGAAAATAGTGGGAGCAAATCTGGGTCGAAGGCTCTGACTCTCGACATATGAATCATTGCTGTAGAGCCTGTTTTAACTAGGCCTATATTAAAGTGGGTGAAGCTAAGAGAGCCAAACTTAGAGGCGATCATTAGCGACTCACCAAGTGTTTGCGCGCTCAATATGGCATAACCGAGCACGCCGTAGCTCTCTATTCGATAGGCTTCGCCAAGCTTGAGTCCTATTAGAGGGTCTTTTGAAAGGTCTAGTAGTCGACGATAAAACCGGAGCTCTTGTTGTAGGCTAACTGACTGATCCGCCTGCTCTAGTTGTTGTAGGTCAATTTCGGTCCCTTTTAGACAGATGTCAGCAGAGTAGCCTAGTCGCTTCATTACGCCGAGCGCTGGTCTAAACCCCTTAATATGATGCGCGAAATTTATGTCACTATTCATGTTTAAACAGTCTGAAAATTAGCCAAGGTAGTCAGTTTAGCTTTATATGGCCGAAATTCACATGACAAAGGTCGCATCTAACATTCTGAATTTGGCAGCAACACTTTATGGTTAGGCATATCGTTAATAAATGGGATAACAAAAATGGGTGAATCAACCACAAGAAAGCCAGCTGTCGTGATCATCGGTGCGGGTATGACAGGCATACTAATGGCGATAAAATTGCGTGAAGCAGGTATCGATGACGTTGTTATTCTTGAGAAAAAAGACAAATTGGGCGGAACTTGGCGAGAAAATACTTACCCTGGTGTGGCTTGTGATATTCCTGCGCATATGTATACCTACTCGTTTGAACCCAACCCTGAATGGAGTCACCGTTTTGCGCATGGTAGTGAGATTCAGACTTACTTTGAGCGGGTTAGTGATAAATATGGCGTGACGCCCTTGATTCGCTTTAGCGAGTCAGTCACTTCATGCGTTTTGAATGGTGCGACTTGGGAAATTGAGACCAGTAAAGGCGACAATCTTCGAGCGGACTTTGTCGTCAGTGCCACTGGGATATTACATCATCCAGCAAAACCGGATATTCCCGGTTTAGATAAATTCGAAGGGGAATTATTTCATACCGCCGAATGGAATCATGATGTCGAGTTAGCGGGCAAGCGTATAGGCGTTATCGGAACTGGATCGACGGCTGCACAAGCGATTCCAGAACTCGTTAAAGTGGCGAAGAAAGTATCGGTCTTTCAGCGAACGGCTCAATGGATCGTACATATTCCCAATAAAGACTACAGTGAAAAAGACAAAGAGAGTTGGAGACGAAAGCCCGTACTTATGAAACGCCTCCGTCAGTTCTATGCTTTTTGTATCGAGCAAAGTTTTTCAAAGGCGGTAATCGGAGAAAAGTTACCTTTACTACTTGCCAACCTTTTGTGTCGTATCAACTTACGCTTCAGTGTAAAAGATCCTGACTTAAGGTCAAAGCTGACGCCTTCTTACCAAGTTGGGTGTAAGCGCTTAATCGGTAACGCAACGTTCTATGACGCGATACAAAAACCTAATGCTGACCTGGTTACCGAAGGTATACAGAGTATTGATAGAGAAGGGGTCATAACTAAAGATGGGAAGCATCACCCCTTAGACGTGCTGGTGTTATCAACAGGGTTTAAGCCATTTAATTTTATGCGGCCGATGAATTTGGTAGGAAAAGGTGGCGCTAAAATTGACGCCGTATGGGAACGAAAAGTACAAGCATATAGGTCGATACTGGTGCCTGAATTTCCAAACTTCTTCCTTATGCTTGGCCCCAATACGCCGATCGGCAACTATTCAGTTATTGCCATGAGTGAGGTGCAAACGGCTTACATCATTAAGCTAATTGAAAAATGGCAGCGAGAGGAATTTAATGAGGTCTCTGCCTGCCCGACCGCGATGCAAACATTCAATGCTGATTTGAAAGAAGGTATGAAAGGTACAGTATGGGTGGGCGGATGCCAAAGTTGGTATCTCGATTCCGATGGTGACCCTGCTATGTGGCCTTATACATGGAAGCGCTGGGAAAGCGAGATGGCAGAACCAAATATGAATGATTTAGTCACGCAATAATATTTGAAATTAGCAAGGTCTGATTACATGGTGGTCATTGATTTAGTAAGAATTACGGTACTTGTTTTGGTGAGTATGCTTGTTTCGCCTGGCAGGCTCCCTGCTAGGTCTTGGCGAACCGAATTTATCTTTCGTTTAGCTAAGAGACTGTTGAGCGAGTCAGTGGGTAAACCGTTTCTTTGGATGCGTGTTAGGCAAAAGTTGCTTCAGCCATTCTCGCTTTCTCTGCTGAAAGTGACTAAAACGAATAGGCTTATAGAGGGTGTTCCATGTTTAATCTTCGAACCGAAGAAGGCGAGCCCGGGCACGTTAATAATTTACCTTCATGGTGGCGGGTATGTTATTGGCTCATCAGAATACTATAGAACCATGTTAGCTAAGCTGGCTTTGGATTGTGAGGCGGAGGTCGTCGGTGTTGACTACAGGTTAGCCCCTGAACATGCTATTCCTGCTGCGCACAGCGATTGTATCTCTGTGGTGAAATCTCTAGCCAGTGATCCAAAAAATAGCGATCGAAAAATAATATTGATGGGCGATTCGGCGGGTGGAGGTTTGTGTCTTGCGACACTGGTTTCAGATGAGTGCCAACAAATGTACAAAAAAGTAGATGCTAGCGTTTTGATATCGCCTTGGCTGGTAGCCACTAATCAAGACTTATTGGAGTTGAAGCATGAGGCTAGTGATATATTGGACCAAAAGGTGTTGTCTTATTGGTCTAAAACAGCAGTGGTTAATTCAGAGTCGGCAGCGCTATTGGATGTGATGAATGTAGACTTTAATAAACTACCACCTTTATACATTCAGACTGGAGGAGCAGAGGTATTTAGTAAGCAAGTTTCACAGTTTGTCGCTCGACTTGAGGAGGCTGGCCACCCCTATGAATATGAGACATTTGACCAGCAATTTCATGTCTTCCAAACGCTGACGCCTCTGGTTAAAGAAGCTGATGCAGCGCTTAATCGTATAGAGGTCTTTTTAAGGCCATATACTAAGCGCGAAAATACTTGAGATTAAAAGTCATTGTTAAGCCAATCTATGTTCGCCGCGATCATTCTCTGTTCTTTTTTAAGAAGATGATAAAAGCGCTTCAAGTTCTCAGGGAAATCATCTTCAGAAAATTGATCAATCTTATTCGTATTGTGAAGCAAAATTAGCGCTTGTTTAAGGCGATTTCTCAGAGAATCTTTAGAGCATTGTTTGAGTGCGAGCTCTTGAAGAGAGCTGATACTGTTCACACTTAGATAAGATAAGAGAGCTTGAGATGGTTTAGTTTCAGTAAACACGGCATTGGGGTTTGAAATCTTATACTGTAACTGGCCGTTTTGTTCAAAATATCTTAGAGGATGTTGTTCAAGAGTGAGTTTAAAAACTTGTTTTTCAAATGGACTCTTAGCAAGTTGGGAAATGCGGCTGCCGTA
>ENA-OSET01000119-OSET01000119.1-sediment-metagenome-genome-assembly--contig:-NODE-119-length-88824-cov-31.260910_pt1 | contig 88824 bp, 85 predicted proteins | sample MGYA00237882_ERZ534229 | MGnify/ENA primary metagenome ERZ534229 (study PRJEB26408, sample SAMN06266212) | sediment metagenome | isolation source: Hudson Canyon methane seep mesocosm | place... | reverse complement strand
CAGTTTCAAAGGTTGCAAAAGCCCGCATTATTGCGGGCTTTTTTGTATATGTTATTTATTTGTAGGGCGTCGAGGGCAATAAATGTTAGATGCGGCTGTGTTCTTAAATGCGTTTACCGCTCTTTTTGTCATTATTGATCCAATTGGCGCCGCATTGATATTTCACTCGCTAAACCCCGCTCATGAGTTCAAATACCGAATAATCGTCGCATTGAAAGTGTTTTGTTTCTCTCTTCTCTTGCTGATCGGTTTTGGCGTATATGGAAAGGAGCTGTTAGCGCAGTTGGGTATTTCTATTGCTGCGTTACGTATTGCTGGAGGTATACTCTTGTTTTATACCGCGTTTCATATGATTACTAGAGAGCTGCGTTTCGACCTTGATTCTGGCCGTGGTGATATTTCTGTTTTTCCAATGTCTATTCCGCTCGTGGCTGGGCCGGGTTCTTTGACGGTTTGTATCTTATTGTTTTCATCGTCCTCGCCAGCAAATACACAGATAAGCGTTGCATTGGCGGTAATCGCCGTGTGTGCATTATGTTTTGTATTGATGCTGGCCTCGCCATTGGTGAAACGATTGGTCGGGCGATCAGGGGACGAGATTCTTAGGCGCTTCCTGGGAGTATTGTTAGCCGCATTAGCGATTCAGTTTATTATGGATGGTGTTTCGGGTTTCGGTTTGCAGGGATAACGTGTTTGCTGCGCCTCAGCCGACTTGCTTAATTCACTTTTGAAATGGCTGTTTTATGAGCGCGGCCAGTGATGTGCACTGCTGCTCACTCAAATCTTTTACACCCAAAGGATAGTTGTCCCGATTGCGTTTATCATTTTCACTGCTTTGCTCTCTGAAGCTGTTGAAGAGTCTGTCCCATAAAGACACACTAAAACCAAAGTTTTGGTTACTGTCTTCGAGCTGTTGTGAGTGATGGATTCTATGTATATCCGGCGTGATAAGAATTAGCCGTAAACTCGCTTCTGTTTTCAGTGGTATACGTAAATTTGAGTGGTTGAAAATTGCGCAAGTGCTAAGCAATACTTCGAACGCAATAACCGCGGCAACTGGGCAGCCAAGTGACATTACGACGCTCGATTTTATAAGCATTGACAGCAGAATTTCAATCGTATGAAAGCGCAAAGCGCTTGTACTATCGAGCTGCTGATCACTGTGATGTACCCGATGGAATTTCCATAAAATCGGTAATGCGTGGAACAGTCGATGTTGCCAATAAATGATAAAATCTAAGCAAATTACGGCCCCGATAATAGTAGCAGCGTTCGGAAGCTCATTGAAAAAATCAAGATTGAGCAGGCCAACTTCATGCGTGGTCGCAAACAGCGCAGCTTGTGTCGCTAGCAAGAAACTAAAAAGTCGTAAAATAATGGTATTGATTAAGCTTAGTGAAATGTTATTGATGCGGCGTTTACTGAAAAAGTGGTCTGCTTTTCGTTTTGGGTAACAACTTTCTAGGATTAAAAAGAGCGAAAGAACGCCGAGAAATAAGACAAGTCTAACGCCACCTTCTCCAATGGAGGCGCTGAGTATATGTAAAGCGTTTTCTAGCATTCAGCACCTCTATATCTTCAGCGCGTTTAATCAACCGTAGGCAGGTTGCCATTTTTCAGGAAGCGAGTAGTAGAGTATACGTTTCACTACTTCAAAATACTGCTTACTAAATCTTCCTGTATTGTATGGGATGTCATATGTCGAGCATAGTTCCGCTATTTTGGGAGAAAGTTGTCGATAGTAAGAGGATGGTACGTCCGGAAAAAGATGATGTTCAATTTGGCAGCTTAAATGTCCGCTCATGATGTGAAAGAACTTTCCGCCGCTGATGTTAGAGGAACCTAATATCTGACGGTAATACCAATCACCCCTTGTTTCGTTTTTTATACTGTCTTCGCTAAACGTATGTGCACCCTCTGTAAAATGGCCACAAAAAATAATAGTTCCCGTCCAGATGTTGCGAATTACATTAGCGATAACGTTGCAGATTAGAATTTGTAACGCAACGGGCCAGCAAATAAGCGGGAAAAATACATAATCTTTAAACAATTGTTTACCGGCTTTGCCGAAGAAGTCTTTTTTGAGTTGCTGGTCGCTTATCGGCAGGTTGCTATCTTCTTTTTTCTTGCCAAAAAACACGCGCTCACCCGCAAGTTCATGATAAGCAACGCCCCACTCAAATAATGCACTCAGGTTTATAAATGTAAAAAATTGCCAGAGATTTTTGGGTTTCCAGGGAAGATCATTGCTCAGGCGGAGCAGTCCGTAACCGAAATCTCGATCTTTCCCAAGGACATTCGTGTAAGTGTGATGTTCATGGTTATGATAACGCTTCCAAGATTCATTGTGGCCTGCGTTATCCCAATCAAAAACCCGTGAATTTATAGTTGGATGGTTCATCCAGTCATATTGCCCATGCATGACATTGTGTCCGATCTCCATGTTGTCTAAAATTTTAGAACTACTCAGCAGCAGTATACCAAGGGCAGCAATTAGCCATGCGAGTGTCCCACTAAAGGCGAGAAAGGCGATTGCAATCGCTATCCGTCCACAGAGATCTAGAGAGCGCTGAATGGCAATGAGTCGAATTATATAGCGCGCATCTTTTTCGCCTAGTTGATCGATTACCGTATTTCGCAAGTTATCGAGTTCTGCAGCGAACTTCGAAAGTTGATCCTTATTCGGGGTATTCATTGTGTCCTCCATGTGTCTATATATCCAAGCTAAGGTCTTCAATGGCTTGGCTAATGCAAAGTTGTATATCTTCGGGGCCGTTGTCTGAAACCTTCCCCGTTTTAAGATTTAGAACACGGCCGGAGTTCTTGCGGCAAATGCATTGATGACAAGCGCCAATACGGCATCCGAAATTTGGTGTTAAACCTTCATTCTCTGCGCTGATAAGTAAGCTCGTGTTTGCGGGTGAATTGAAACTTGAATTAGAGCGAGTAAGAAACACCGTATGGGCACTCATCGCGTTGTCTTCTGCCGGAATTGGTTTATGTTGAGCAGTAATTGGAAGACCAAAATGTTCATGAAATATTTGCGATCGATCGGCACCTTGATCCAAGAGTGCCTGAGATGCTGTTTCGATTAAATTACCGGGTCCGCATAAAAAAAAGTTACACCGTTTGGTCGATGTTGGATTGTCATGCGTCAAATGTTCGAGAGCAAAATGTCCTGTTTGCTTTGTAGGCATTACTTTAAAAGAAAGTCCTTTCGCATGCAGTGCTGAAAGCCTTTCTTTGAATGGGTAATGCTCTCCGTCTTTTACATAGTAAAGAAGTAGGCATTGGCTAATCAAGTTGTAGAACGCCGCTTCTTCCAACATTGCTAGTATGGGCGTAATGCCTGAGCCCGCCGCAATAAACACACTTTTTTCTTTTGCCGGATGCAAAGGTAAGGTGAAGTTACCGTTTGGTTTGTTTACGTGAACGGCCTTGCTGCCTACTGTTTGTTCATTTAATAGTGGGGTTAGCGCCCCGTTGGCATTTACTTTAAAACTTACCTCAATATAGCCAAATTCTTTACTTTGTTGAGCCGAGCTTGAAATGCTAAACGTACGGCAAATGCGTTTACCTTTGCTTTCTAGTCCCAGCTCAATATGCTGACCAGCCTTTAGGTGCCTTAGAATTGATGCGTTTTTTAAATGTAAGCGTAGCGTTGTGATACCTCCACCCTCACTGCGTACATCTGTAACAATAGTTTGCTTCATTCCTATCCGGAATGAAGTGGGTAATGCCTCCATAATTGGGTAAATATAAGTATCGTTTAAACCTTTAAATAGAGGTAATTTCTCATTTAGGGATGATAGGTTCATTGTATTTTCCTCAATTTTTTTCAGAGTACACATGTTTACTGAAATTGTCCAACATTTGATCGAAAGCAGAGAAAAATACTCGTGGTTAAAGCGTATTAACCTTCTAAAACTAGTAAGAGGGCAATGCATAATTTCAAAACTATGGTGCTCAATAAAAAAGCGTGGACACTCGCGTCTGATAACTTATGATTACACCTGTTGTACTAAGAATGCAGATAAAATTCTTATAAGAAGCTGAGGGGGCATGGATGGGGTTTGATGTGTTAATGAAAGATATTGAGACGCAAATAGAGTCTCTATTGCAGGCCAAAGCTAAGGGCGATTTAGAGTGCGTAACAAAGATTGACTTAGTGATAAATGAAACGCTAAGAAAGTTATCGAACGTCGTGATGGCTGATCATGAACGTGCTCTGCACAGGCAAGCTTTATTGCGGCTACAAGATATATACGAGTCGTTAATGCAAGATGTAATCATTGTTAAAAACTCCTCGGCAACGGAGCTAAAGTCTATTCAGATCGGACAAAAAGGTATTGCAAGTTACCAGCGCTCAACAAAATATTGATTACGCTTTCTTACTTTTGAGTGACAAAAAAACGTAGTGCTTGTTGTCTAAGCGTTATTTTCTATTTTTTGTGTCACTTTATTGACTAATAAGTGGCGAAAGTCTTTAATTGCTTAACGTTTAAAGTTCGATCAACCCTTTGTGCATCTAGATCGTTTTGCACGCTTTATCTCCAAAAGTCCACATAAGGCCTTCTATACGGCTGGCCTTATGCGCTGCTTACGGTTTATCGAAAATGATAATACAAAGAAGGCTTTTTAATGGCTCAAGAAACGAAAGTGTTGGTCATCCATGATGATCAAGAAGTACTTCGTGATATCACTGTTATTCTAAATTTTCTCGGCGAAACTACGCTGACCTCCGCTTTAGAAGCAAACATGTCACTCCCCGTTCAATCTACTAGTGATGAGCAGGCGCCTGTCGGTGTCGTCGTGATTGGTAGTCAAGATCAAGCGTTGACCAGTCATATTGAAGAGCTTCATTCATGGGATGAGTCGGTACCGTTTTTAGCGTTGGGTAATGTGAATATCGACGGGTTAGACGAGACGCTTCGCAAAAAAGTGATTGCTACGATCGATTATCCACTTGATTACAATAAAACACTCGATAGTTTGTATCGGGCACAGGTGTATCGCGAACAATACAGCGCGCGTCTGCAGCGTGGAAAACAACGTCAAGTTGAGCTGTTTAGAAGTTTAGTCGGCACCAGTCGCGGCGTGCAGGACGTGCGCGCTCTTATGGGACAGGTTGCAGACAAAGATGTGAGTGTTTTGATTACTGGTCAATCAGGTACCGGTAAAGAAGTTGTTGCGCGTAATCTGCATTATAATTCGCATCGTCGCAGTAAGCCCTTTGTCCCGGTCAACTGTGGTGCAATTCCAGCAGAGCTCCTTGAAAGCGAGTTGTTTGGTCACGAGAAGGGCGCCTTCACCGGAGCAATTACAGCGCGGTCAGGGCGTTTTGAATTGGCCGAAGGGGGAACGTTATTCTTAGACGAAATTGGTGATATGCCGCTCAGTATGCAAGTAAAGATTTTACGTGTTCTACAAGAGAAAACCTATGAGCGTGTCGGCGGTACGAAAACGATTTCAACGGACGTACGTATTATTGCCGCAACCCATAAACATTTAGAAAATATGATTGAAGACGGGACTTTCCGGGAAGACTTGTATTATCGACTGAATGTGTTTCCAATTGAAATGCCGGCGCTTAAAGAGCGCGTGGAAGATATTCCTTTATTGATTAATGAGCTTATTTCTCGCATGGAAAAAGAGAAGCGTGGCTCGATCCGCTTTAATTCTGCTGCGATCCTGAGTTTGTGTCGTCATGAATGGCCGGGAAATGTTAGAGAGTTGGCTAATTTAGTTGAGCGCCTTGCTATTATGTATCCATATGATGTGATCGGAGTTCGTGAGTTACCGCAGAAATATCGTCATGTAGAGCTTGAGGAAGATTTGCCCGAAAACGAAGATTCGACTGTACAGATTGCGCAAGGTTTGGTGGGTATTGATTCGCCAGCTCTGTTGCCCGTTAATGGTATCGATTTAAAAGACTACCTTGCAAATCTAGAGAAAGCCCTAATCCAGCAGGCTTTGGATGAATCATCTGGGGTGGTAGCAAGGGCTGCGGAGCGCTTACGGATACGCCGAACAACCTTGGTCGAAAAAGTGCGTAAATATGGTTTGAATGAATAGTCGCTTTTGAGCGTCAAAAAACTACCGAAAAGGTCTGGAATTATCCAGGCCTTTTTTTTTATGCCAAATTAATGGCATTCTGCCATTTTAATTCGTCAAATAAATCTATAAGTAATTGTTTTATATGATAATAATGGAGTTGGATCAAAAACTGCAGTGAGGGTCGAGTCGAAGTCTTCTGTGACGAGAATACTTTGCGTGGATAGCTTCGAAATATGCTGAATGGACAGTTGCATGTTGAAAAGCTGACAGACAAACCCTAGGAATTATGAATGCGTCAGCAAATAAAAACTAAGAATAATCTTGCTTCAGAGTTAAAAGAACCTGTTAAGTATAACGGTCCCACGCCAAGCGTCACCCGCGTGTCTGAGACCGCCGAAGCGTTAGCGACTAAACCTGTGCAGGCGGTCTTTGCAAAAGCCTCGCACAGCGTCCAAGGCAAAGCTGAGGCGACTCCAGATTTAGCACTTGAATTGGTTGATAAACGCGCGTCGATGATCTCGCCTGATCAGGCTCCTACTTTTTCTGATCAACTCTCTGATCCTGCTTCATTATTTTACCAAAATCTCGCAAGTCGTCTTGATGACTTAGAGCAAGAGCTAGAGGATGAGACTGAAGAGAAGCATGCGCAAGTAGCCGCGCGCGAAGCTTTGGCACGACGCCATTCCACTTTGCTTGAGATTCTTCCCGCAGGTGTAGTCATTCTTGATGGGCATGGCTATGTGTGCGAGGCCAATCCCGCGGCAGTTGAGCTCCTAGGTAAGCCGTTAAAAGGTCAGCTTTGGCTCGACGTGATTCAACGAAGTTTCTCTCCGCGCCATGATGATGGGCATGAGGTATCGCTTAAAGACGGTCGCCGTGTCCGGATCGAAACCCGTTCATTGACCAGCGAAACCGGACAATTAGTCTTAATAAGTGACTTGACAGAAACCCGGCAGCTACAAGAGCAGGTTAGCCGCACTGAGCGTTTAGGCTCTTTGGGTAAGATGGTCGCGAGTCTCGCTCATCAAATTCGCACGCCCTTGTCGACGGCGATGCTATATGCAGGTCATCTGAGGCAAAAGAGTCTTAATGACGAGATGCGTTTAGATTGCGCCGATAAACTACTCGCAAGATTGACGCATCTAGAACATCAAATTCGCGATATGTTAATTTTTGCGAAGGGTGAAACGCGACTTGCCGAGCAACTTTCGATGCCCGAATTTTTTGAGAGTCTTAAATGCGCGGCCTTACCGATTTTGCAGAAACATAATGTGGATACGGATTGGCAGAATTCGAGCGAAGGCCAGATACTCTGTAACAAGGAAACCCTCGTGGGGGCCTGTTTAAACCTGATAAATAACAGTGTTGAGGCCTATGAACAGGCAAATATGGGCAATGATCTGCGCTTGAGGTTATCCATAAGTGTTCAAGATCGAGGCAATACCACAGATAATAATGCTGAGCAGCGGTATGCCTGTATCCAAATACTTGATAATGGTCCAGGCATTCCTGAGCCGCTTTGCGCGCAAGTTACTGATGCATTTTTTACGACTAAGCCTCAAGGTACAGGACTTGGTCTGGCCGTCGTTAAGGCTGTCGTGAAAGCGCATCATGGTCAGTTTTCAATTAAATCAAATGTTCAAGGAACAGTTGCAAGTATTGTCTTGCCACTTTTCCAAATTAAATCCCCCTCAGTCGCGCCTAAAAACGTACAGGAGAAGCCCTGATGTCTAAACCATGTGTGCTTATTGTTGAAGATGATCGAGAGTTGCGCGAAGCTTTATGCATGACCTTGCAGATAGCGGGCCTAAATTATATCGAAGCAGACTGTGCAGAAAATGCATTGTTGGTGCTTGAAAAAAAACATATCGATATCGTAGTGAGCGATGTAAATATGCCCGGTATGGACGGGCACCAATTATTATCCCAAGTGCAAACCCGTTTACCGGGCATGCCGATGATGTTGATTACTGCCTATGGGCAAATTCAAAATGCGGTGGATGCCATGCAGTCTGGGGCGTCAGATTACTTAGTAAAGCCTTTTGAGCCGCAAATATTAATCGAATCTATTCAACGGATTGTAGGCGTGAAAGAGCATGCCAAAAGGCAGCAGCCTATTGCTGAAGACCCAAGCACTAAACGATTTTTCCAAGTAGCTAAAAAAGTTGCAGGATCAGAATCAACGGTGATGATTGCGGGCGAGAGCGGGACGGGTAAAGAGGTTTTAGCGCGTTATATTCACAACAATTCGCCGCGTAAAAATAAACCCTTTGTAGCAATTAACTGCGCAGCGATTCCCGAGAATATGCTTGAAGCGATGTTATTTGGACATGAGAAAGGGGCATTTACTGGGGCATACGCGAGTTCTCCCGGCAAGTTTGAACAAGCGGACGGCGGAACGTTGTTGCTTGATGAGATTTCAGAAATGGATCTTGGGCTGCAAGCTAAGTTACTTCGTGTGCTTCAAGAGCGAGAAGTTGAGCGTGTTGGCGGTAAGAAGCCAATTCCCGTTGATGTCAGAATTCTGGCAACGACAAACAGAGAGTTAAAAAGTTATGTTGAGGACCGTAAATTTCGCGAGGACTTATATTATCGCCTCAGCGTTTTTCCGATGACATGGAAGCCTCTTCGCGAGCGTAAAAAAGATATCCTGCCTATTGCAAACCGTCTGCTTGACGAGCATTCAACAAAAATGAAGCGTGGAGAAATGTTGTTAGGGGAGGGCTGTACGGCGTTACTAGAGAGTTATCATTGGCCAGGGAATGTGCGTGAGTTAGACAACGCCATTCAACGTGCTTTGATTTTAGCAAGTGGGCAGCAAGTCTCGCCTGACGATTTCTTTTTAGATATGAGTCTAGCGCCCTCGATTACCCCATTAGCGACTAATCATGTGTCGCCGGCGAATGTTGATGCAGTGCTTGCTGAGTTAAATGGAAGTCAAAAATCAGAGGGTGAGTTTGCGTCGACACAAGCGCCACAGTTTGAAGAAGATAAAAGCGAACTCGGAAAAGATCTAAAGATGCGCGAATACAAAATTATTATTGAAACGTTGCGGCAAGAGAATGGTAAGAAAAAGCTAGTGGCGGAGCGTTTGGGGATAAGCCCTAGAACGTTACGTTATAAATTAGCACAGATGAGAGAGTCTGGCATTGATGTTGCAGCAGAAGTCGCAGCATAGTTAAAACGTCAGAATTTTGTTCTGTCGCCTGTTTCTCTGCTGAATTAGTAATTTGTAAATCTGCTGATATTTAGGGGCCAATAGGCCCCTTTTTTTATACTTACTTTTTTTATACGTTTTATATCAAACCTCAATCTCAGCTTTTATATTGTGCATGTTGAGCGTTTAACTATATAAAATAGTGGCCTAGTTTGTGCTTAGTCTAGTTCTATAAAAGACATAAACAATATTTTGACGGGGTTTACGCAAATGTCCGGGATCAATTCGGTATCAGGCAGAGCTGATATTAGCCAAGTTTTGGCAGAGATGCGTCAGTTGCGTTCGCAAGTGCAAGCCACTCAAGAGCTTCCTGCAGAAATTTCGCCGACCAAGATTCAAGGCACGAATGACGTTCAAGAGCTACCAAAGTTCAGTGATATGTTGAGCACCGCGGTCAACGCGGTGAATGAGACGCAGCAAAAGTCGGTTACGTTAGCCACGGCTTATGAGCAGGGCAGTCCTGACGTTAGTATTACACAGGTAATGGTTCAGGCGCAGAAGGCGTCCGTCTCTTTCGAGGCGCTCACACAAGTGCGTAATAAAGTGGTCAAAGCATATGAAGACATTATGAAGATGCCTGTTTAGGTTTTTCCATTACAGCAAGATATAAAAACGGTTTAACAAAAATTTAGGGTAGCCTTGAAGGCTAAACGTCTCGGAAAAAATTATGGCAGCAAATCCAGGTGATGCACTTCCAGCAACCACTGATGAATCAGATCTTATTGTTACAGGTAACGAAAGTGATTTGATGACTGGCATTAATCGTCTTGGTTTGGCTAGACAAATTTTATTGATGATAGGTTTGGCCGGCAGTGTCGCACTCGGCTTAGCAATGGTCCTGTGGCTACAAGAGCCGAATTATCAGCCTGCTATGCAGAATATCGCCGCTCAAGACATGGAAGAAGTAACGCGAATTTTGAACTTAGACGGTATTGATTTTAAAGTCGACCCAAAGACGGGTGTTTTGCTGGTCGCCTCCGATCAGCTTTACAAAGCAAAAATAAAACTCGCCGCATCAGGTATCAGTTCGGATCAAAGTGTTGGGTATGAGCTACTAGACCAAGAACAGGGCTTGGGAACGAGTCAATTTATGGAAAATACGCGTTTCAAGCGCGGTTTAGAGGGCGAGCTGTCTCGGACGATTTCAAGTTTTCGCAGTATCCGCTCCGCGCGTGTCCATTTAGCGATACCCAAACGCTCCGTTTTCGTTCGCGATAGTCGCGCGCCGTCAGCATCGGTTCTGGTCGAGACGTCCTCTGCGAGCGCGATTTCGAGAGAACAAGTAGCCGCTATTGTTAATCTGGTCGCTGGTAGTGTGCCTGAGATGACCAAAGCGGGCGTTACCGTCGTTGATCAGCGTGGCAATTTATTGTCGCGTAATAATGAGACGGAAGAAGATCGGATGGTATCGCGTGAGTTTGAATACTCACGTAAAATTGAAGGCGTTTTAAATAACCGTATTGCAAGTATTCTAGACCCGATTGTTGGAAGCGGGCGGTTCCGATCTGAGGTGGCTGCGGATGTCGATTTTACCGCAATTGAGGAAACTGAAGAGCTTTACAATCCCGATATGCAGGTGATTCGTAGTGAACAAACCTTAGATGAGCAAAGGGGCGTGGCCGCTGAGGGTGGAATCCCCGGTGCTTTAACGAATCAGCCGCCTGCTGAGGCAGCCGTACCCGAAAATGCAGCGGCAGCGGCCGCCGGCGGTGGTGAGCCAGCCGTTAATCTTAGAAAGCAAACAACGCGTAATTTTGAAGTTGACCGGACTATAAGTTACACCCGTCATCAACAGGGGCGTTTACAGCGCTTAACCGTGGCGGTCGCGATCGATGATATACGTAATATCGATCCAGAAACTGGTGAAGTAAGCTTCTCATCTTGGAGTGAAGTTGAGCTAGAACGGCTAACTATTCTTGTGCGCAATGCCGTAGGTTTCTCCGCGGCGCGTGGCGATAGCGTAAACGTTGTCAATACGCCCTTTGCATCTATTCCGATAGAGTCATTTGTTGAACCAGAGCTATGGGAACAAGCCTGGTTTTGGGATGCAGTTTGGAAGGGGCTTGCCGTTTTAGTTGCGTTGATTGTTGTTTTTGCCGTGATCCGACCAACATTTAGAAATCTGACCGATGCCGGCGCGCAGGCGAAAGAGGCCGTTCTTGGTAACGATGGCGATGGGACCAGCGGTATGGATGGTTTTTCATTAGACGGTGTTGATGCGGGTGTTAGTATTACAGGCGGGGGTGGCGAATTTTTGTTGCCAGGTGCTTCAGAAGGATATGACAAACAAGTGAATGCGTTGAAAGGTTTGGTAGCAGAGGACCCAGCAAGGGTGGCACAGGTTGTAAGGACATGGGTGAATGCAGATGGCTGAAGACTTAGCAAGCGTCCAAAGTAGTGTATCACGACTCGATGCAGCGGCTATCTTGCTGATGAGTTTAGGTGAGGCGGACGCGGCCCAAATTTTAAAACACATGGGGCCGAAAGAAGTGCATCGCGTTGGCTCGTCAATGGCGAACTTAACTAATATCACTCAAGACCAAGTTGAATCGGTGATGTTGGAGTTTCTGGAGGAAGTTGGTCGACAAACGGGCATGGGTATAGGCTCCGACGACTACATAAAAAACATGCTTAATGAAGCCCTAGGTGAAGACAAAGCATCGAGTTTGATTGACCGTATTTTGGTTGGTGGAAATACCTCTGGGCTTGATTCACTGAAGTGGATGGAAGGTCGTGCGGTCGCAGAGGTAATTCGTTATGAGCATCCTCAGATCCAAGCGATTGTTGTCTCTTATTTGGAGTCAGATCAAGCGGCCGAAGTATTGGGTATCCTTGATGAGAAAGTTCGTCTAGACGTCATGATGAGGGTCGCCTCTTTGGACTCGATTCAGCCGCAGGCGCTTCAAGAGCTAAATCTAATACTTGAAAAACAATTCTCAGGTGCTGCCTCCGCGTCTGCAAGTAAAATTGGTGGCGTCAAGTGTGCAGCAGATATTATGAATTTTATGGATACGGCGATCGAAGGTGATTTGATGGACAATATCCGTGAAATTGATGCAGACTTGGGCAATGAGATTGAAGAACTCATGTTCGTCTTTGATAATCTGAAAGAAGTGGATGATCGTGGTATTCAGACACTGCTGCGTGAGGTCTCCTCAGAGGTATTGATTGTGGCGCTCAAAGGCGCAGATATTGATCTACAAGAGAAAATATTTACGAATATGTCTAAGCGAGCATCTGAGCTATTACGCGATGATCTAGAGGCGAAAGGGCCCGTTAAAGTCTCTGAGGTAGAGGCCGCACAGAAGGATATTCTTACGATTGCGCGACGCTTATCTGATTCTGGCGAGATCATTCTTGGTGGCAGCGGCGAAGAAATGATCTAATAACCCAAATTGACTAAAGACTTCAATACCGTGACGGATAAGCCAAAAGAGCCAGAGCAAATGACTGCCTACGAACGTTGGGAGCTGCCAAGTATCGAGAAAAGTGGGCCGGCGCCAACGGGGTTCACTCTGCCTAGACATGAAAAAGTTAAACCGCTAACGGCCAAAGATCTCGAGCGAATTCGTCAAGAAGCTTACCAGGAAGGATTGCGCCAGGGGCGAGAAAATGGCCGAGTTGAGGGCCTTCAACAAGGTAAGGAACAGGGTCAAAAATCTGGTTACACAGCTGGCTTGTTGCAAGCGGAACACGAAATTAAACAGGCAGCAGGGGATACGATAAAGCGGCTTGAGAGTATCTTATCTGCATTACTCGATCCTGTTTCTGAGCAACAAAAAAACTATGAGCAAGCTATCACTAACTTATCTTTTGCATTAGCAAGATCGGTTATTCATCGAGAGTTGCATTTAGATAGTTCGGTGATTGAAGGAACGACAAAAGAGATACTTCGCAATTTGCCGGATATTTCGAAAGGCGTAAGTATTTACTGCAGCGCGATCGATTTACCCTTCGTCAAAAGCGCCACTGAAAGCTTTGAAATAGATGCTGAGATCATTGCACATCCGGATGTACATCCTGGTGGTTGTCGGGTTGAAACATCGACGAGTGTGGTCGACCATACAATTGAGAAGCGCTTCCAAAAAGCCGTGCAAGCGATGCTGCTGCGCGCAAGTGCAAGCGGTGCAGATGTCAGCGCGGAGTCGCCACAAAGACTTCAGGCACATACTGATTACCCTACCGAATTACTCAACCAACCTTCATCAGATGCCGGTGCGGACGCGTCTTTGAGCGCTTCATCAGATATATCGGACACCGATGAGTCTGATGTCTGAGCACATTCTTGAACAATTAAATCGTCTGGCCGAATCGGTTCCGCGTAAAGCGCAAGCTGAACACAGTGGCCGTTTGACTCGAATGGTTGGCCTCACCTTGGAGGCTGTCGGTTGTCAAGTTGTTGTCGGTGAGCGCTGTGTTATCGAAACTGATGGAGATAAGGCCGTCGAAGCAGAGGTTGTTGGGTTTGAAGGTGAACGTATATTTTTGATGCCCATCTCTTCCGTTGAGGGTTTGAAGCCTGGGGCAAAAGTGACCCCTATCTCTACGATTAACGAAGTACCTGTTGGCTGGGGAATGCTCGGTCGGGTTATTGATGGATCAGGCAGTGCGCTTGACGGTAAAGGCGATTTGGACGCGGAGCGGTATGTGCCGTTCACAGGGCCTTCCATTAACCCGTTGGCGCGCGAGCCCATTCGAGATTCAATGGATGTTGGTATCAAAGCGATTAATGCGTTGTTGACGGTGGGAATTGGTCAGCGTTTGGGACTGTTTGCCGGCAGTGGTGTGGGCAAGAGTATGTTGTTAGGTATGATGACGCGTTTCACGAGCGCCGACGTTGTAGTGGTTGGATTAATTGGGGAAAGGGGGCGCGAGGTAAAAGAATTTATAGAAGATATTCTGGGTTCTGAGGGCTTATCTCGTGCAGTTGTGGTGGCTGCGCCTGCCGATGATTCGCCTCTTATGCGCCTGCGCGCTTCAATGCTATGCACACGAATTGCTGAATATTTTCGCGATGAAGGTAAACAAGTCCTACTCTTAATGGACTCATTAACACGTTATGCACAAGCGCAGCGGGAGATAGCATTATCAATTGGCGAACCGCCGGCTACGAGGGGTTATCCGCCCTCAGTGTTTGCAAAAATACCTCAGCTTGTAGAGCGTGCTGGGCGCGGAGAGAAAGGTTCAGGATCGATTACCGCTTTTTATACAGTGCTTACGGAAGGCGATGATCAACAAGATCCAATTGCTGATGCCGCACGTGCGATTTTGGATGGACATATTGTTTTATCTCGGGCGTTAGCCGAAGAAGGGCATTATCCAGCTATCGATATTGAGGCATCGATTAGTCGTGTAATGCCGCATGTAATTGATCAAGAACATATTCAGCATGCACAACGTTTCAAGCAGCTTTATGCACGTTATCAGCAAACGCGAGATTTGATAAGTGTGGGTGCCTACGTGACGGGTAATGATCCTCAGACAGACTTTGCGATTGAGCGTATCGAAGGAATGAAAAGCTTCTTGCGTCAAGGGTTGAATGAGCGCGCAACGTCGCATGTTGCGAAGGCGCAAATGCTAAACACGATTGCACCGAATGATGGGCAAGATGGCCATCAGGGAGTTCAACCTGCTGCAGCTATCAACACACTTCGTAACCCCTGAATAATGAGATAACACGATGAAAGCGAAGTCTGAACGTTTAGCGTTAGTGGCTGATTTAGCTGCGAATGAGGAGTTGAAAGCGCAAGAGCAGATGCAAATAGCCAGGCGTTTTTTAGATCAGCAGAACAGCCAGTTAAATGCCCTACAAGATTACCGTGATCAATATATTGCTCAGTATAAAACACAGCAAGCAGGTGCTCGTCATGTTCAGCAATTGCTCAACTACCAGAAGTTCATAGCGCAGTTAGATGGCGCCATTGAACAACAAGGTAATATGGTTAAGCAGGCTGAGTTAGCTTTTCAGCAAACAAAAGGAAAGTGGTTGGCGTTAACGGAGAAGCGCAAAGGTATGAAAAATTTAGAAAACCATTATGCAGAAAAAGAACGCCTTGATCGCGAGAAAAAAGAAGAGAAACAGATTATGGATGACTTCACCGCCTCGCGAGCGAGGAGGCACAGGCATCATTAACGCTAGCGTCGCTAGTGAAAGATGCTGGTAACAAAAAGGGTTTGAAAATTTAGCGATGGGAATTTAGGTAGATGGCACAGGGTTTGTATTGAACTGCACTGTACCTCGCTGAAGGCAGAGCTTTCCGCGATGTAAATAGAGAAAGACAAGCAACTAGTGCTCACTGTAATCATCAAGGTAATCGCGGTTTATGCAGCAGTTCTCACTCTGGCCCTCATCGCCTAATTTAGAAGCAGCTTCGTTGAAAAGTCCTCAGGAACGGGCGGGCACTGGCGAGAGTCCTGAGTTTTCATCGACTCTCAAACGAGCACAAAAAACACAATCCGTTCAAAGCGAGGCCGTAAGCGACGAGTCTCTCCGTCGAGATTTGAATAACGGCTCCCGCACGGTTGCAGCAAAAAATGTCACGCTAAACACAAATACTAATCAACTAAAAGCTGATGCTTTATCGAGCCAGACCTTGCCGCAAATGCAACGTTTTGGCGAAATTTTGCCGCTATCGGAAAGTGATTATGCGGCGGTCAGCTTGGCTGATGCCCAACGTGCTCGGGATATAGATTCGACTATCTCAGTCTCTTCTAGAGGGCTAACTTCAGCTGATGTGGGAATCGACGGTGCGCCGTTATCCTTAAATGAGCAAGCGGTTGAATTCCCCTTGGATGAGGGGGTAATTCAAGTGCAGCGTCTATTTCAAGATGAGAGAAATTCGTTGTCGTCCTTAATGACCAGCCCTCAACCCAGTGACGGTCTGGACGCGTTGATAGGCGAATCAAACATCAAAAGTGGAAATGTTGATCAGGCGCTATTGGGGATTGACGAGGACGTTCGCGTGAATAACGGCATTCGTGCGAATGCCGCAGCAAGTTTTCTAGGGCTGTCGAGCACCGCTGGCGTCACTGGATTTTACGCAACTTCAGATGCGTATCCAAACCCATCAGACGCCAAGTCTAACGCTCAGCAGAAAACGTCAGGTATTTTAGGCACCCAAGCCAATGCGTTGCTGACCGGCAATGCGGTGCAAGGTGCAGGTGATTTGCCGTTTTTAGCAAAACAAGTCTCCACTGCCGGAATTCAAGGCCAGCGTGAGAATAATTCGAGCCGACCTTCAGAGGGCTCAACTATACCGCAAGGCTATATGGGTGGTATTAAGGGGGCCTCAGGGTCTGTGGAGTCACCAAACGAATTATTGAATTCAGGATTGAGTGAGCTTCCCAAATCTAGCGGATTACGTCAGTCATTAGGTAGAACGGATGCCTCGTCAGGCATTACGCCCCAGATCATTTCGCCTATCGTCGATAGCCTCGTAGCGCCTGTCACCGGTCAGCCGTATGGCGCATCTTTGATCAGTAATGCTGTAAACCCCGGTTCATCCCTAGGTTTAAATGGTACGAGTGCGACTAATTTACCGCAAACCTCAGGCGTTTCTTTTAAATCTGAGCTTAATTTACGACAAAATTCGGGCGAAAAATTTTCTAATCCAGTACTGATGGCGGGGCAAACTAATCAGTCGGGTGATTTTTCAAATGCCTTGGTGACTGAGTCTGATCAGTTATTTAAGGTAGATGTAGCGAAGTCTATTATGGAGTCCCTCTTAGGAGGAGATAGCACGGATGAGTCTGATCTGGGCGCATTGAGCGATAGGGGTTTGAGTAAGGCAAATAGTTTAGCGGCAAAGGAATCGGCAGGTTTGGCTGCACGTCCTTATGTGAGTGCTCTGCATTTGCCGGTTGATGATGCTCAATGGATGAATAGCTTGAGTGAAAAGCTTATGTGGTTATCTTCACGGCAGATCAATACCACCGAGTTGCACTTAAACCCGGCAGATCTCGGGCCCATTGATGTGCGAATTCAAGTGCAGGGTGATCAGACTAATATAAATTTTAATGCACAAAGCGCCTCAGTGCGGGAACTCCTAGAGGTAAATATTCAGCGCTTGCGTGATATGTTAGGTGAATCCATGAATGATGCAGAGATTGACCTATCAATGAACGATGCACAGGATGAGCGCTTTGGGTCAGAGAGCTTCACGTCTCATCAAGATGCAGAGGACGCGCGTTTCAATGGTGCTAACGATCGTGCCGAAACTGAATCGGGCGAGCATGCGGTATCAGATGATAACGGGGCTAATTTCCCCAGCGACAGTGAGCGGCTAATTAATGCGCGTGTCTGAGACTTAGGATGAGCCTCCGTATTCGATTACCGTACCCAACTTAAGCGCTAGTCGTTGCACTTGAACCTCTAATATTTTGTATACCCGCTCTGCCCAGAGCATCCTCATCTCGTCCAAATTAAGTGATTGCAAAATTAGCATTTTTAACGAAGCGCTGAAATGATGACACATCATTCATTTTACAAGCTCTCGCTTGTTGTCTTTAATGAGCAACGAAATATATAAGCGCTAATATTTATGCTTTAAACATCTGAATTACATATAGAATTCTCAGTTAGGCGGGTGTTTGACATATTTGGTTGGCATATAGATTGCTGAGGCTAAGTAGAGCCTCTTGATAGTAAAAAAATGGCGGAATTTTGACGTGGCTGAAGAAGACGAAAATCAAGAGACAAAAGGCAAGACAAGCGAAAAGAAAAAGCTAATTGTTTTAGCCATTATTAGCTTTTTAGTTGTTGGAATTGCTGTCGGCGTAACCATTTTATTGTTATCCGATAGTAGCGAAGATAACGTCGATAATATCGACGCTATCGAAAATGTGGAAGAGTTAGAAGATCAAGGTAGCGATGACGAACCCGAAGATGAGGTCGTTGAAGAGGATGTCGTTGAGGAAGAAGTTGTTGAAGATGAAAAGAAACGCGCCTTGTACTATGAGTTTAAGCCTGCGGTTTTAGCGACGTTTAACCAAGGCAAGAAGGTTCGGTATATGCAAGTGACATTGAGTGCGATGGCGAGGGATCAAGCAGCATTAGATGCGCTGGATTATCACATGCCTTTGATTAGATCAAAAATAAATAGTTTGTACAGCTCGCAAGATTTTCAGTTCGTACAAACAGAAGATGGGAAGTTAGCGCTTCAAGCTGAAACAATTAATGTCATCAATGCCTTATTGCTCGCTGAGGGCGAGCCGTCTATTGAAGACGTTTATTTCACTAATTTCGTACTGCAGTAGCGAAAGATAGACACTTTAGGTCAAGAGAAACGTGCAAGACTTATTATCACAAGACGAAATTGATGCACTCCTTCATGGTGTAGACGATGGCGACATCGAAACGGATGAAGATGAAAGTGAAGAGGGCGTCAAACGCTATGATCTCGCTAGTCAAGATCGGATTGTGCGCGGGCGAATGCCCACGCTTGAAATGATCAATGAGCGGTTTGCACGATATACCCGAATAAATTTGTTCAATTTGTTACGCCGAAATGCTGACGTTTCGACCGGTGGCGTGCAGATAATGAAGTTTGGTGAGTACATTCACACTCTCTATGTTCCGACCAGTTTGAATATCGTTAAGTTAAGGCCGTTGCGTGGTGTTGGACTTTTTATTTTTGATGCGAAACTCGTTTTTAAGTTGGTAGATAATTTCTTTGGTGGTGATGGTCGCCATGCAAAAATTGAAGGTCGCGAATTCACACCGACAGAAAATCGTGTTGTGAAGATTGTATTGGACCAAATTTTTGTTGATATGAAAGAGGCTTGGAGTAATGTGTTTAAACTTGATTTTGAATTCATTAATTCTGAAGTAAACCCTTCCATGGCGAATATCGTTAGCCCCAGTGAAGTGGTGGTTATCAGCACATTCCATATTGAATTGGATGGCGGTGGCGGGGATCTCCACATGGCGTTGCCTTATTCAACGATTGAACCTATTCGTGAGCTATTAGACGCAGGTGTTCAGAGTGATGTGGATGAAGTCGATGAGCGTTGGTTAAACACAATCCGGCAAGACTTATTAGACGCAGAAGTGCCGATGAACGTAACGGTGCTGGAAAATCAGATTTCTTTGCGCGATGTAAATAATTTAAAAGCAGGCGACATTATTCCCGTGGATATTCCGGAGCGCGTGAGTGTTAGCGCGAATAAGATTCCGATGTTTAGCGCTCGTCTCGGAGAGAAGAACGGCTCCTTAGCTTTAATGATAGATGAAAAAATTAAGCGCCCGGTTGTGGCGGCGAACGCACTAGAAAACCAGGAAGATAATAATGAGTGAGAATGACACGCCGCCAGAAGGACAGAGTGAAGACGAGAAGCTTGCTGCGGAATGGGAATCGGCGATGCAAGAGTCGGGTGACTCAGAGGAGAGTGCCGCTGAAGGTTCGGGTGCCGAAGATGAATGGGCAGCGGCGATGGCAGAGGCAGATGCCCTTGGCGACAATGGTTCCGTTGATGATATCCAAGCTGCGCCTTTGGAGTCTTTTGACACTCCTCAGCAAGCATCAGTTGGCTTTGGTTCCGGTGAAATAACACCCGATTTAGATGTGATACTCGATATTCCTGTCACGATATCGATGGAAGTTGGTAATACGAATATTCCAATTCGTAACTTGCTGCAACTGAATCAAGGCTCAGTTGTTGAGTTAGATCGTTTAGCCGGTGAACCCCTTGATGTCTTGGTAAATGGTACCTTGATCGCGCACGGTGAAGTCGTCATGGTTAACGATAAATTTGGTATTCGATTAACCGATGTCGTTAGCCCGTCTGAGCGTATTCGCCGCATTAACCGATGATTTTTTTATTATGCACAAGCCTGTGCTGCGAAGCGTTGCCATGTTGATGGTGAGAAAAAACGCATTCGGTATGGTCCTGACATTTCTTATCGCGTCGAGTATGAGCGTCAGTCTTAAAGCGACTGAGGTATCGCCTAATGGGAATGTGATAAAGGTGCCTGTCGATATGCCATCTAAATCGATTGATGAAAGCCCACCGCAAGAGCAAACTATAGGCGAATCCAGAGAAGAAAAAAATTCGCCGCCTGCCTCGTGGTCGAGCCAAAAACCGGTCAGTGTGTCAGATGCCTCTAACTGGCCTATTGTGCTGTTAAGCTTGTCCGGTATTGTCGTTTTGATTCTAATGATTGCTTGGCTTGTGCGCCGTATGGGTGGTCTGCAAGCCGTTGGAATACGCGATATGCGTGTCGTATCAGCGCTGCCACTCGGTACACGTGAGAAAATCGCGGTCGTCGACGTAAATGGTCAGCAATTCCTGATAGGCATTACCGCGCAAAATATTTCCTTACTGCATTCTTTTGACGAGCCGGCAATTAATACAGAATCGAAAGGAGCAAGTGACTTTGCCGCTAAGTTGCAAGGTTTAATGAAAGCTCAAAATGCACCTGAAAAGTCGTTTGAAACGGGGAGAGGCCAAGCAGTCGATCCGAGCAAAAGTGATGCGAAGCATGAGTGATTCTCGGAATAAGGTTAGGTTTTCCACTCACGTAGTAAAGTTGTTTCTGCTTGTTTTTATGGGGTCAGTTTCAGCGGGAGCGATGGCGGCAGATACGGGTATTCCTGCACTGCAACTAGTCACCAACGAGGACGGATCACAATCGTATTCGGTCACATTGCAAATCCTTGCATTGATGACAGCACTGACCTTCTTACCCGCGATGATCATGATGATGACTGCCTTTACTCGCATCATTGTGGTGTTCGCCATTTTACGTCAAGCCTTGGGTTTACAACAAACACCATCAAACCAAATTATTTTGGGTTTATCTTTGTTTTTAACCATATTCATCATGTCTCCGGTTCTTGAAAAGGTGAACGCGGATGCCATTCAGCCCTATATCGCAGAAGAGATAGCGCCGCTTGAGGCGGTGAAAAAGGCGAGCGTTCCGTTTCGACAGTTTATGCTTGCGCAAACGCGTGAGGACGATTTGTCATTGTTTTTGCGTATTTCGGGTGAAAAAGCGGACTCACCAGAAGACGTTTCCTTTTGGGTATTAATGCCTGCCTTTGTCACCAGTGAGCTGAAAACCGCATTTCAGATTGGCTTCATATTGTTCTTGCCATTCTTAGTGATTGATATGGTCGTGGCAAGCGTACTTATGGCTATGGGTATGATGATGCTATCGCCGATTATTATTTCCTTACCCTTTAAGATTATGTTCTTTGTCTTAATTGATGGTTGGGCATTGATTATGGGGACGCTCGCCGCCAGTTTTGGCGTTTAGCGAAAGGAGAGAGCATGACACCAGATGTAGCTTTAGACCTTGTTCGCGAAGCGCTGTATCTTATCGTATTGTTAGTCGCGACCATCTTGATGCCCGGGCTTTTGGTCGGCTTGCTTGTCAGTGTGTTCCAAGCGGCGACCCAAATTAATGAACAAACTTTGAGCTTCTTGCCGAGACTGCTCGTCACCTTGGTCGTAATTATTGCTGCAGGCCCTTACTTAATGCAGAAAGTCCTCGATTTTGCGATAAACCTCATTCGTAACATACCCATGCTTATAGGGTAGTAGGCGTGGTATTTACTGATGCGCAAATTGGCGCCTGGGTGGCGGGTTGGCTTTGGCCATTATTCCGCATTGCCAGTTTTTTTATGGTGATTCCAATCATTGGTACCCAATTAGTTCCCATGCGCGTAAGGATTGGTTTGGCCTTTTTGACAACAATCGTTGTTGCGCCCTTATTAGACGCTGTGCCGGTCATTGACGTGCTATCGTTTCAGGCGGTAATTATTACCTTGCAACAAGTTTTTATCGGCACCTTGCTGGGCTTTATGTTTGTGTTACTCACACAACTGTTTGTGACAATGGGCCAAATGGTATCGATGCAAATGGGCCTTGGTTTTGCGTCGATGGTTGACCCTGCAAACGGGGTGTCGGTCCCGATACTCGCGCAAATCTTTTTAGTCGCCATTACTTTAATTTTTCTGGCGATGAATGGACATCTCGTTATGATCGAGGTAATTGTTGAAAGTTTTCGATCTTGGCCAATATCCGACGTAATTCTTGGTCCTGGAGGGATATCGCATGAGTCTTTATGGTCTGTTTTACTGCGTATTGATTGGATGTTTGCTGCGGCTTTGGTACTCGCATTACCGGGTATAACCGCTGTCTTAATTATCAATCTGTCCTTTGGCATCATGACGCGCGCCGCGCCGCAAATGAATGTTTTTTCCCTTGGTTTCCCGATTGGTATGATGTTTGGGTTATTTATTGTCTGGGTAAGTGTGAGTGGTTTGTTGCCGCAGTTTGACCGTATCGCTCAACAGACATTCGTCTTCTTACGTGAGTTGCAGGGCGCTTAACGTGTTGACTATGAAGATAAAAAAATAATGACGGTAACCCATGGCTGAAGAAAACGAAGAAGGTCAAGAAAAAACCGAAGACCCCACCCCCAGGCGCATTGAAAAAGCGAAAGAGGAGGGTCAGGTTGCGCGATCTAAAGAGCTTAATACAGCCGCGTTGCTAATTATTGGTACGGGCGGTTTGTTGGTGTTCGGAACACAAATTGGCAAAACGATGACTGATATTATGAAATCAAGCTTCGTGATTCCTAGAGAAGCGATTTTTGATACCAATCAAATGGGTCTTCATCTCTATCGGGTTGCAGTAGACGGGGGGTTAGCGATTTTACCGCTATTGGTTACCTTGTTTATCGCTGGCATTGCGGGATCCATTGCGCTCGGTGGTTGGTTAATTTCAGGAAAAGCAATTGCGCCAAAGTTCAGCCGCATGAGCCCTTTAAAGGGGTTGAAGCGAATGTTTTCTATGAAATCGCTTGTCGAGCTGGTGAAGGCGGTCGCTAAAGTTTCCTTAGTTTTATTTTTTGCCATTATATTGTTGCGCGTACAGACTGATGCGTTGCTGAAAATAGGCGACCAAGCAACCATTCCTGCTATGATTAATTCCGCAGATATCATTGGATGGACCTTCTTTCTACTGTCTTGCACCATGATTATTATTGCTATGCTCGACGTACCATTCCAGATTTATGACCATACAAAAAATCTGCGAATGACCAAGCAGGAATTGAAAGATGAATTTAAAGATACAGAAGGTAAGCCTGAAGTAAAGGGGCGCATTCGTCAGTTGCAAAGAGAAATTTCGCAGCGCCGTATGATGCAAGATGTTCCCGAGGCCGATGTTGTTATTACTAACCCTACGCACTTCTCGGTTGCGTTGCGTTATAAACCCGAAAAAGATGCAGCCCCTATTTTACTTGCGAAGGGTGCCGATGAAGTAGCGATGAAAATTCGAGAGATCGCACGCAAAAATGATATTGAAGTGGTCTCCGCACCCCCGCTCGCGCGCTCTGTTTACTACCACACTGAAATCGGTGACGAAGTGCCTTCGGGTTTGTATATGGCGGTTGCGCAAGTGCTCGCATACGTTTTCCAAATTAAGCAGTTTAAGCGTCGAGCAGCAACTAAACCTAGCATGCCTGAGTTTCCTATTCCTGACGATTTGAAGCGTGACGATTAAATTAACGAGTTCAGCATGATGTGATCATTTTCCGTTGTTTTCTGACGATAACGATTGATTAATTTTTAGGCAGATATTTTTTTATCTATATGAAATATATAGAAATAAACCTATCGGTTCGGTTTTTGCAGACAAGCCTATCAAATAAAGATGATGTCGATTCTCTGACGCAGCATCTATGATAAACATCAGCAAGAAGCCCTTGGCATGCAATCAGCGCTTAATTTTAACCAGCTCAAGTTAATTCAAAATCACCTGGCAATCCCCATTGTGCTCGTCGCAATTTTGGGAATGATGATTTTGCCCGTCCCTCCTTTTCTATTGGATCTTTTATTTACCTTCAATATTGCGCTCTCGCTCATTGTTTTGCTTGTTTGCCTCTATGCATTGCGACCCATGGAATTTGCTATTTTTCCTACCGTACTTTTGGTCGCGACATTACTGCGTTTAGCGTTGAATGTTGCTTCCACTCGGGTTGTTCTGTTAGAGGGTCATCAAGGTGGCGATGCCGCGGGTAAGGTCATTGAGGCATTTGGCGAGGTAGTCATTGGCGGCAATTATGCTGTTGGGTTAGTGGTGTTTGCGATCTTGATGATTATCAATTTCGTCGTGGTCACTAAAGGCGCCGGGCGCGTGTCCGAGGTCAGTGCACGCTTCACTTTAGATGCGATGCCTGGAAAACAAATGGCTATTGATGCCGACTTGAATGCAGGCCTGATCAACCAGGAGGAAGCTAAGTCTCGCCGTGAAGAGGTCGCAACGGAAGCCGATTTCTATGGCTCAATGGATGGTGCGAGTAAATTCGTACGCGGTGACGCAGTTGCGGGTTTGCTGATCTTAGCGATCAATCTTATTGGTGGATTAGCCATAGGTATGATGCAACATGAGCTCGCTTTTAATGATGCGATGCAAAAGTATTCATTACTAACGATCGGTGATGGTCTTGTTGCGCAGATTCCGTCGCTGCTTCTCTCGACGGCGGCCGCGATTATGGTCACGCGTGTGAGCACGTCAAAAGACATGTCGGCGCAAGTAATAGATCAGATGTTTCTGTCTCCAAAGGCGCTTTATATCGCTGCCGGTATTTTGATAGTGATGGGTTTAGTGCCTGGGATGCCACATTTTGCATTCTTAGGTTTAGGTGCATTGATTACAGGGCTTGCTTGGTACAGCAATAAGAAACGCCAAGAAAAATCAGTCGAAGTTTATGATGGTCCGGTACCGCCAGGAATGGGTGCTCAGCGCAATGCGGCAGGTCAGTCTATTGGACGAGAAAACGGCGCCTTAGAGGCCCTGCCTCCTGGTCAAGACCCAGCTGAAAGCTCTAACAAAGAGCTGGGTTGGGAGGATGTCACGTCGGTCGATATTATTGGTTTAGAAGTGGGTTATCGCTTGATTCCGCTCGTTGATAAAAGCCAAGGTGGTCAGCTGTTAGGTCGTATAAAAGGTGTTCGTAAGAAGCTTTCGCAAGAACTCGGATTTTTAATGCCGTCCGTACATATTCGTGACAACTTGGATCTGATGCCGAACGTTTATCGCATCGCCCTGATGGGTGTGGGTATTGCCGAAGCTGAGATTCATCCAGACCGAGACTTAGCGATTAATCCGGGTCAAGTATTTGGCAAAGTGGAGGGGATAGAGGGCAAAGACCCCGCGTTTGGAATGGACGCCATTTGGATTGAGGAGTCGCAAAAAGACCATGCCCAATCATTAGGTTACACCGTCGTTGATGCGAGTACAGTGGTGGCGACACACCTGAACCAGGTGCTGCAGAAGCATGCCTATGAATTGTTAGGGCATGAAGAAGTTCAACAATGGATTGATCAATTAGCCAAGCTTGCACCTAAACTTGCAGAGGAGCTTGTGCCAACCACGCTTTCTGTCAGTACCTTACTCAAAGTGTTAAAGGAGCTGCTTCAGGAAGATGTGCCCGTGCGAGATATGCGTTCTATTGCTGAAGCGTTAATCAATGTAGCGCCGAAAGGCGCCGAAGCTATCCAGCTAACCGAGGCATGTCGTCAGGGTTTAAAGCGAATGATCATTCAAAACCTTGTTGGAGCCGAAACGGAGATTCCAGTCATTACCCTAGACCCTGAACTGGAACAGCTATTGCTTAAGTCACTGCAGCAGTCACAAAAAACCGGCGCGCCTGATGACATTGGCTTAGTGCTTGAGCCACGTATTATTGAAAGTTTGCAAAGTTCTCTAGGGGATGCGGTGCAGCGGCAAGAAATGATGGGTAAGCCAGCAATTCTGTTGGTTTCGGCGCCTTTACGGGCCTCGTTAGCGCGTTTTGTTCGGTTTATAAGTGATAGCTTAAAAGTGATTTCTTATCAGGAAGTTCCAGATAATAAACAGATAAATATCGTCGCAACGGTAGGTCAATAAATTGACGGATCAGGAAGGATAATATGAAAGTACAACGTTTTTTCTCACATTCTATGCAGGAAGTATTGCGTATGGTTAGAGAAGAATTGGGTCCTGACGCCGTCATTTTGTCAAACAACAAAGTGCCTGGTGGTATTGAGGTCGTTGCGACCACTGAATATGAAGAGCCGAGGGAGACGGAGGTTTTCTCATCTGCTCTGCGAGAATCTTCAGAGAGGCCGAGCGCTTCAGCTGTTGCGAGAATGCAAGCAGAGAAAAGCTTACATCTTCAAGATGAATTAGATAAAGCGAAACAGCGTATTCAATCGGCGCAACATTTGGGTAAATCCTCTCAGCAATTGAGCGGCCAGCCGGCTGAAGTGAGCCCATTAGATGAAGAAATATACGTACAAGACTCGGTCGTCAATCAAGCGCCGCCGACGGTCGATGCAAAAGCGCTAAACGAAGTGCACGCAGAGTTAAAATTGTTGAAAGGTTTGATTGCACAACAGACCCTGCAGGCCGCAGTGCCCGCCGAGGCAAGCACTAGCGGAATGACCACCGTTCAGAAAAGTATTAGTGAACGATTGGAGGCGCTGTCTTTTAAACGTAGCTTACGCGAGAAATTGGTTTCGGCTGTGGTCAAGGCGTCTGACTTTGATTTGGCTTGGCAGAAAATCCGGGAGGGATTGGCTGGACGTATTCAAGTTGAGCGCAGCGAAGTAATTGATTTAGGCGGAGTTGTGGCTTTAGTGGGTCCTACGGGAAGTGGTAAAACCACCACTATTGGCAAATTAGCGGCGCGATATGTAATGAAGTATGGGGCAGAGGGTATTGCCTTGGTTACAACTGATCGCTTTAGAATCGCGGCACAAGAGCAGTTAAAAGTTTACGGGCGTATTTTGAATGTTCCGGTTCATATCGTGGATGAGACGCGCAGTCTTGACAGCGTTTTAGATAGTTTGTCATCGAAAAGATTAGTGCTAGTTGATACAGCGGGTCTTATTCCAAGTGATGCGGCTTGGGCGGAACAGTTAAAAGAATTAAAAATGTCTGCGCATCGCGTCCAGTCTTATCTTGTTGCACCGGCTGTCGACCAATTTCAGGTGATGTACTCGAATTTTAAACATTACGATATGGTTGGGTTGCAGGGCGTAATTGTCTCGAAAATTGATGAAGCGGTCAGTTTGGGCGAAACCATTAGCTTTTTGATTGAGTCAAAATTGTGTGCGGCCTATTTGACTGATGGTCAGCGCGTGCCAGAGGATATAGGCCTTTTAGACAGTGTCGAACTTATCGATCGTGCTGAAAATCTGCTTGATAAGCCCGAGCGCTGGGTAAGTATGTCGAGTGATAGCGGTAATGAATCGCCTGATTTTTCAGGTTCTAAATACACGTATTCTGCTTAGTTTATTTGCGAAGGCTTTGCTAGAATGATGGGTTGCTGCATCATGGGCTAAATCCAGTGGCAAGCGTCAGGGGTGACGTTTTAATGTGAAGACCTATTACAACAACTAGAATAGAAGTAAAAAGAGGAAACATCCCCATATGTCGAGTCCAGTTCAAGTCATAGCAGTTACGGGCGGGAAAGGCGGTGTCGGAAAAAGTAATGTCTCTATTAATCTTGCGCTTGCTTTGGCTGATAAAGGTAGGCGGGTTGTATTGCTGGATGCCGACTTAGGCTTAGCTAATATCGATGTTTTGTTAGGCATTACATCGAAAGGCAACATTGCAGATGTGATTAGCGGTGAAGCATCGCTCAAAGATATCCTTGTTGATGGACCTCATGGAATAAAGGTGGTGCCGGCTTCATCCGGCACACAGAAAATGGTCTCGCTAAACCATTTAGAGCATGCCGGCTTGATCAACGCCTTTGCTGAAATTGCCGATGATCTTGATGTGCTAATTGTAGATACGGCTGCCGGTATTTCTGATGGCGTGGTGTCATTTTTAAGAGCCGCACAAGAAGTGATGGTGGTGGTCTGTGATGAGCCCACTTCAATTACCGACTCATACGCATTGATAAAGCTATTGAACCGTGACTATGACATGTATCGGTTTCGTGTTTTAGCGAACATGGTTAAAAGCTCGGAAGAAGGCAAACATTTGTTTTCAAAATTAACCACCGTTACCGAGCGCTTCCTTGATGTTGCGTTGCAATATGTCGGACATGTGCCCTACGACGAAGCAGTAAAAAAAGCTGTGCAGCGTCAACGCCCAGTACTCGAGGCCTACCCGCGTGCAAAAGCATCACTCGCATTAAAGGCGCTGGGAGATAAAGCGGATACCTGGCCATTGCCGAGTACACCAAGAGGGCATTTAGAATTTTTTGTTGAACGTTTAGTGCAAGCCTAACTTGAAGATGTCGGCCTGAGGTAATGACCGTGACAAAAAATAGTGCCTCAATGCGTTTAAGCAGGTTCCATGTATAGGGAAGACCAAAATCAGTATGTTGATGCCTTAATTCAGCAACATGCGCCTCTCGTTAAGCGCATTGCGCATCATTTAATAGCAAAACTTCCGGCGAGTGTGATTGTTGATGATCTAATCCAATCTGGCATGATTGGTCTGCTTGAGGCTGCTCGTAAATTTGAATCTAATCGTGGTGCAAGCTTTGAAACGTATGCGGGTATTCGTATTCGTGGTGCCATGATGGATGAGATGCGTAAGGGTGATTGGGTGCCTCGCTCTGTGCATCGCAATGCGAGACGTATTGCGGAAGCAATAAAATTAATCGAAGATCGCGAGGGTCGCGACGCCAGAGACGAAGAGGTGGCCGACCAGTTGAATATGACCTCAGAGGAGTATTTTGCTTGTCTGAGGGATAGCAATAGCGGGAAGTTATTTAGTTTAGATGCATTAAATGATCAAAATGATAGCGAATCGGCCGTTAACATAGAAATAGCCGGATCTGATGGCGATAATCCAGGCGCTGAAACGCAAGAGCTAGCCTTTAAGCAGGCGTTGGTGAATGAAATTGATCAGCTGCCTGAAAGAGAGAAACTGGTGTTGTCCCTCTACTACGAAAAAGAGATGAATTTAAAGGAAATAGGATTGGTATTGTCGGTAAGTGAATCGAGAGTGAGTCAAATTCACTCACAAGCTGCAATGCGATTGAAGTCTCGAATGACGGCCTGGGAAGACTAATCTAAGCCGAGTAAAGCATATGTCAAATGGCATGATTTTAGGTTTCATACAGATAACGTAACTTTAGAAAAAAAAGCTGGCTAGATAACTAACAAGGGCTAGACTGTAGGATGAAGTTTGGAACGCTAGTACAGGTTTCGACGTGATGGAGGTCGATTTGAATAAAGATATGAAAATCCTTGTGGTAGACGACTTTTCTACCATGAGACGAATAATTAAAAACCTGTTGCGAGATCTTGGTTTTACTAACACTGACGAAGCAGATGATGGCAGTACCGCATTACCTATGCTGAAAACTGGAAAGTATGATTTTCTGGTAACCGACTGGAATATGCCTGGGATGACTGGTATTGATCTTTTGAAGACAGTTAGAGCGGACGATAGTCTAAAAACGCTCCCGGTCCTCATGGTTACTGCCGAAGCAAAGCGCGATCAAATCGTTGCGGCTGCGCAAGCTGGCGTAAATGGCTATGTAGTCAAACCTTTTACTGCGGCGGTGTTGAAAGAAAAAATAGAAAAAATATTTGAGCGAATTGATTCTTAACTCCTTCAAAATATTCGCTAACAACAGGCAATCCCTTACCTATGACAAACAGTAAAGAAATGGGCGGAAGTTTTGACGAATTTGAAAACTCGTTAAAGGTTCAGTCTAGTAAATTGAAATCTCTGGTTGATGATGGTGATGTCGCTGGAGCGTTGGAAGTTATCTCTGAGTTAAACAATGCGCGCGATACTCGCCTTTATTTAGAAGTGGGTTTATTAACCCGCAGTTTGCACGAATCAATTCGAAACTTTCAGATTGACACGAGCGGTTCAACAACCGAGGAGCTATCAAAAATAGAGGATGCGTCTGACCGGCTTGCTTATGTGGTGGAAATGACCAATAAAGCGGCTAATAAAACGCTGGATTTGGTCGAAGAAACAATGCCATTTGCTGCGCAAATGAAAAATGAAGCGCAAAGCCTAAAGCAAGAATGGGATCGTCTTCGACGTAAAGAAATGACGCCCGGCGAGTTTCGTAAGTTAACGACGCGTATCGATACGTTTTTAGAGGCGCTAACCAAAGATTCAGGCAAAGTGCATGAAAACTTGTCTGCAATTTTGTTAACGCAAGATTTTCAGGATCTTACTGGCCAGGTAATTAATCGGGTGACAAGTTTAGTTAAAGATGTTGAAGAAAACCTCGTTAACCTAGTAAGGATGGCCGGCTCGGTCGATGCGATTACCGGAACTGTGCATGACCTTGCAGAGGTAGAAAATGGTATTGAGGGAGAAGGGCCGCAAATGAATGCAGCGCAGCGCGAAGACGTTGTGAGCGGTCAAGATGACGTAGATGATTTGTTATCTAGCCTAGGCTTCTGAGGATTTATCCATGGCGTTTGTTGCAGATGAAGAGATTTTACAAGACTTCCTTGTAGAGTCGGGTGAAATACTTGAACTTCTATCTGAGCAGCTTGTGGAGCTTGAGCAAAACCCGCACGATCATGACCTTTTAAACGCAATTTTTCGTGGTTTTCATACGGTTAAGGGCGGTGCAGGTTTTTTACAATTAGACGCACTCGTTGATTGTTGTCACGTCGCTGAAAACGTCTTCGATATTCTGCGTAATGGAAAACGCTCTGTCGACGCCGACCTCATGGATGTCGTCTTACGTGCCCTTGATAGCGTGAATAGCATGTTTGAAGAGGTGCGAGCAGGGAATGATCCGAGTCCAGCTGACCCCGTATTACTGAAAGATTTAGAACGATTTGCTTGTGAGGAGGTGGCTGCGTCAGGCGCGGAAAATGAGCTCGTTGAGTCTACCCAAACGGTTTCGTCTACAGAAAGCACAGTAGCCGTTGATGAGCACTCGATGTCGTCCGAGCAGCGAGAAGATATTGTTAGCCAAATTGCGTCAGCAAATGGTGATATTACCGACGATGAGTTTGAGCAGTTGTTGGATGCATTGGATAGTCCGGCGTCTAATTCGCCTGCCGTCTCATCGCCGCCGGCTAGCGCCAAAAGCGCTGTACAAAATGATCAAATAACCGATGACGAGTTTGAAAAATTACTGGACGATTTGCATGGTGAAGGTAGTTTTGATTCCGGTAATCTAGGTGCAGCCGAACGTACCGAGCCCAACCAGTCGAATGCAAAAGAAGCGCCCAACTCAGACCTGATTTCCGACAACGAATTCGAGGACTTGCTAGATTCCTTGCATGGTGCGGGTAACAGCCCAACCGCATCGACTGATGGCTCAACGTCCAGCGTTAAGCCCGTTAGTATGGTCACAACGACCTCTGCAACGCCCCAAACGCAGCCCAGCAAGCAAAAACCGGCTGCGACGTTTAAGCCTAAGCCTAAACCTAAGTCCGAATCAATTGTCACTGAAACGACCGTCCGGGTCGACACCAAGCGTCTCGATGACATTATGAATATGGTGGGCGAGCTGGTCTTGGTGCGCAACCGTTTGAAGCGTTTAGGCGATGGCAGTCAGAACGAACCGTTGCAGAAGGCGGTCTCTAACCTTGATGTCGTGACGGGTGATCTGCAGTCAGCCGTGATGAAAACTCGCATGCAACCGATTAAAAAGGTATTCGGCCGTTTCCCGCGCGTGGTGCGTGATTTGGCGCGTAATTTAGAGAAAGAAGTTAAGTTAGTGCTTCAAGGTGAAGAGACGGATTTAGACAAGAACTTAGTTGAGGCTCTCTCAGATCCTTTGGTGCATTTAGTTCGCAATGCCGTCGATCACGGTATCGAAATTCCTGAAATACGCGAAGCAAACGGAAAAGCGCGTGCCGGTGAAGTTATTTTATCTGCACAACAAGAAGGTGATCATATTTTGCTTCTTATTCGTGATGATGGCGCTGGCATGGATCCGAATGTGTTGCGCAGAAAGGCGGTGGAGAAGGGATTGTATGACCATGACGCTGCAGAGCGTTTATCAGACAATGAATGCTTTAATTTGATTTTTGCACCCGGTTTCTCCACCAAAGATGAAATTTCAGACGTTTCAGGTCGGGGTGTGGGCATGGACGTTGTGAAGACTAAAATCACTCAGCTCAACGGTACGGTCAATATCGATTCCGAGCTGGGCGTCGGGTCCACCTTAACGATCAAAGTTCCGCTGACGCTTGCGATCATGCCGACGCTTATGGTGAAGCTTGAGCAGCAGTCTTTTGCTTTTCCACTCGTAAGTGTGGTGGAGATTTTTCACTTGGACCTGACAAAAACAAACGTCGTAGATGGTCAAGAATGTATTGTGGTTAGGGAAAATGTTTACCCTTTATTCCACATTAAACGTTGGCTAGTAAAAGATTACGGGCCTGAAACTGAAGCGGCTCACGTTGTGATTGTGGCCGTTGGCACGCAGCGAGTTGGTTTTATTGTTGATCAGTTGGTGGGTCAAGAAGAAGTGGTGATTAAACCTTTGGGGGGCATGTTGCACGGCACGGCAGGTATGGCAGGTGCAACGATTACTGGCGATGGACGAATTGCGCTTATTCTCGATATTCCGAGTTTACTGCAACGCTACGCGTAGTTAGAAGCAAAGGCAGTAAATATTTAACGACGGAGGTTCGTTAGTTCGATGAGTGTAAGGGTTCTGATAGTTGATGATTCAGCTTTTTTTCGTAAGCGTGTAACCGATATCCTATCGAGTGTCCCCTCTATTGAGGTAATCGGCACGGCATCAAATGGTTTAGAAGCCGTCGAAAAAGCGAAATCGCTGGCGCCTGATGTCATCACGATGGATTACGAAATGCCAGTCATGGACGGGCTAACTGCTGTCCGTCGAATTATGGCAGAAAGTCCTAGCGCGATTTTAATGTTTTCTTCGCTTACATACGAAGGTGCTAGAGTCACTCTAGATGCGCTCGAAGCGGGTGCGATGGACTTTTTACCCAAAAACTTCGAAGACATTGCTCGTGATGCGAGCAAGATGCAGGATGTCTTAAAATCTCGTATCTTAGCGATCTCGAAAAGCTCGCCGCGACGATCTCAATTAAGACGTAAGATGATACCGTCAAGCCACGCAAATGAGAGGCGAGAACAACCAGCTAAATTAGGACGGTCAGCGGCAAACCTTAGCCCTAGTTCAGCATCCAGGTTAGCAACTCGATCATCATTAGAATCCCCTCAAGCGAAGTCAATTAAGCCAATTAATCGAACACGTGCGCATCTGAGAAAGCCCGCGGGGTGCGATATTGTGGCGATTGGTACCTCTACAGGGGGCCCCGTTGCGCTGCAAAAAGTCATTTCGACCTTGCCTGCTAACTTTCCGGTACCGATTTTGCTAATTCAACATATGCCGGCCACATTTACCCCAGCCTTCGCTGAACGCTTAGATGGTTTAAGTGCGTTGCGCGTTAAGCAAGCTGATGACGGTGAGGACGTGTTGCCAGGCAATGTGTACTTGGCGCCAGGCGGGAAACAAATGCTAATTAATGATCGCGCCGGGCGGAAGCGAATTATGATTCACGAGGGGGATGAACGCTTAACCTACAAGCCCTCTGTTGATGTGACGTTTGGTTCAGTCGCCAAAAGTTTTGCGGGGAAGGCATTGGCGATCGTATTAACTGGCATGGGTGCGGATGGTCGCGAGGGAAGCCGTCTATTGAAATCCTCAGGTTCGAGAGTTTGGACCCAGACCGAGGCGACTTGTGTTGTGTATGGCATGCCGCAAGCGGTCGATAAAGCAGGTTACTCGGACGAACGTCTAGATATTGATGAATTTTCGGAAAGAATAATAAACGAGTTTAGCTGATGGACTATTTAAGTATTGTCGGCCTATTACTAGGCATACTGGCCATTGTGGGCGGTAACGCTGTAGAGGGTGGGGTCGTTGCCTCGCTCATGAATGGGCCTGCAGCACTTATTGTCATTGGTGGCACGTTTGCCGCTATTCTTATTCAAACCCCGCTCGCAACCCTAAAGCACGGGTTTCGCATGTTTGGTTGGATATTTTCACCGCCCTTTGTTTCGCTTGAAGATGGCGTTGAAAAAGTTGTGGGTTGGAGCATGCGTGCGCGAAAAGAAGGCTTGTTGGGTCTCGAAAAAATAGCTGAGAAAGAAGCGGATCCATTTTGTAGTAAAGCGCTTGCGTTATTAGTAGACGGGTCGGAGCCTGAATCGATCAAAAGTGTCTTGGATGTTGAACTTTTGTCACGAGAACACTGGGATCTCAATGGCGCCAGAATTTATGAAAACATGGGTGGCTATTCGCCGACCATTGGTATTATCGGCGCGGTTATGGGTTTAATTCATGTTATGACCAATCTCGCAGACCCCTCCTCTTTGGGCCAGGGGATCGCGACGGCATTTGTTGCGACCATTTATGGTGTGGCCTTGGCAAACCTCTTGTTATTTCCGGTTGCAGGTAAGTTAAGAGCGATTATCGCTAATCGCGCGCTGTATCATGAGATGATGATTGATGGTGTGATTTCGATTGCCGAAGGCGAAAACCCGCGGGCTTTAGAAATGAAATTGAATGGTTACCTGCTCGCTCAACCGGGTAATTAGTTTTAAAACGAGGCCGTGTTATGTTGCGCAGAAAAATTCAAGAAGAATCGCATCGTGACCGCTGGCTTGTTTCTTATGCAGATTTCATAACCTTGTTGTTTGCCTTCTTTGTCGTCATGTATTCAATTTCTTCTGTAAATGAAGGCAAATATAAAGTCTTGTCCGAAACGCTCGAAGGAATTTTTAACGTGCGTCAAACGACCATGAAACCTATTCAAGTGGGCGATGAGGCGGCTCGAGCGGAGTATCCGCTGGAGGGAGATGAATTGATACGACCGATACCGACCAGCCCAGAAGAAATTAACGAAAAGCGTAAACCGGAACCAGATGATGTGTTGGAACAAATAGCGGGTGAATTTTCCGAGAGTTTTAATGACTTGGTTTTTGACGATCAAGTAGAGGTTCAGCTTTTGGATGAATGGTTGGAGGTATCCCTCAAGGATCAAGTTATTTTTCAAAGTGGTGGAGTGGAGCCTGCGGACAATGCATTCCCCATTATTCAGACTATTGCGAGAGTTTTGCGTGATCACAAGAACGGTATTTTAGTTGAAGGCCATACCGATAATTTCCCGATCCGCAGTGAGAAATATCAATCAAATTGGGAGCTGTCTGCGGCACGCGCCGCGACCTTTGTTCAATACCTCGCGATAGAAGGGATAGAAGAGCCGAGAATGGTAGCAGCAGGGTTTGGTGAGTTTCGTCCATTGGCACGAAACGATACCCCTGCTGGACGAACAAAAAACCGACGCATCGTGTTACTGATTTCCCGTACCACCGATGTACACCAGGCTTTGCTAAATTAGTAGCTTGATCACAACTGTCTTTCTAATCCTTTCATAATCCGACACGCCGCTCTTCCGTTAAAACGTCCGCTTTGACAGAGTAAGTTTCATTTTATTGCTGGCGGTTAGATCCGTTACAGAATGGCACACCATATGCATTTACACTGAAAAACGTCAATTAATCGGCAATTGTTATCTGGTTTAAGGCCCTTTTTTGTGGTCTTAGTGCTATGATTTGCCGCCTAATTAGACGGCTAAATTGAATAGAATATAAACGGGAGTTCTTACAACGTGCGTATCTGGGCAATCGCGAATCAAAAAGGCGGGGTTGGCAAAACCACGAGTGTCGTGTCATTAGGCGGCTTGCTCGCAAAAGAAGGGAAACGTGTACTGATCATGGATCTTGATCCGCACGGCTCATTGACTAGTTATTTTAAGTATGACCCAGATTCCATTGAACAAAGTGCTTTTGACTTGTTCATGCATCAAGGCAAAGTGCCTGATGGCTTGCCTGAGCAACTGATAACCTCAACGTCTTGCCAGGGTTTAGATTTGTTGCCCGCATCGACCGCTTTAGCGACACTTGAGCGCCGAATGGTGGGGGTCGATGGCATGGGGCTCATTATCTCTAAAGCGTTGGCGATGCTTTGGGATCAATATGACTACGTGCTCATTGATAATTCACCGTCGCTTGGCGTTTTGATGATAAACGCCTTGGCGGCCAGCCAGCAGCTCGTGGTACCGGTGCAAACAGAATTTTTAGCGATTAAAGGTCTTGAGCGTATGATGCATACCTTAGGTATGGTGATCAGGTCGCAAAAAAGTAACCTTCAACATATGATTTTGCCGACAATGTTTGATCGCCGCACGCAGGCCTCCGCGCAGAGCTTACGTACGATTAAACAAACATGGGGTGATGAAGTTTGGCGATACGCAATACCTGTTGATACTAAATTCCGAGATGCGAGTATGGCTGGATTGGTCCCCTCTGCATTGGACAATTCGACACATGGTGTTCGCGCATATCGTAAATTATTGGAAACACTTAAAGAGAAATCGCCCAACGGGCTTTAGTACTCTAAGGCTTAGCGATGCAAATAGCTTTAGCAGGTTCGTCATTTATGCGAATGTTATTATGCCATGTGGTTTTTGATGGAGACGAAGCCTGTGGCTAATTCAAAGCGACCTTTGTCGTCCCGAACCGCTGAGCAGAAAAAACAAGCCACGATTGATATCTTGTCCGATTATTTTGATAGCTGTTTTTCGGACACGACGCCTGAAATGGACCGTTCTGCTGAAGTATTAAGCGAATCGAACGAGTCGATTAAAGCGATTGATAATGCATCGATGTTTGTGTCTGACCCTTCGCAAAACAAACGAACAACCCAATCACAAAATCAGGTTAAAAGTTTTGGGAATAGCTCCACGGCGTATTCGTCTCCTCTTGTACCGTATGTGAAAACATCGGCCAGTCGAAATATAGCGGCTGTCGATTATCAGCCGGAGCTCGCAGAGAGGCCAGTTGTTATACCGGCATTAATGCCTAAAATGGCGCCAACGGAAACACCTGAATCACAAGCGCTCACACAAAGTGATTTGGTGAAAGCCTCTGAAATTGATGCAACATTACCCATTGACCCAGCGAACGAACGACCGCTACGCAAAGCTCAAGTAATCGAGTCGAGCAGTGAGCCCGCAGAGTCGATTTCAGCTGAACCACCGACTCCGAATAGCCGCGTGACGGCGTTTCGTGATCATGCTGAATTTGAAGCGCTGTTATTTTCCGTTAAAGGTTTAACCTTAGCCGTTCCGCTTGTTTCATTGGGCTCGATACATAAGATCGAGCATGGTTTTACACCAATCGTTGGGCGCGCGTCTTGGTTTATGGGCTTGTATCGCGTTGGAGAGCGTAACTTGCAGGTTGTCGATACGTCAGCGTGGGTGATGCCAAATAAACACGAGTCTCTCGGGCAAGACGATTATCAGTTTCTGATTCGCCTCGGCGACAGCAACTGGACGTTGGCCTGCGATAAGGTGTTGCAGTCGATGAAGATTAACCAAGACGAAATCAAGTGGCGCACCAAACAAGGTAAACGGTCATGGCTAGCCGGTACCCTTAAGTCACATATGTGCGCGCTTCTAGACGTCGAGCGGATGTCGGTATTGTTGGATCAAGATCGCTTACATATTGATAATTAAGCGGTGACGGTTGCGCTTGCTCAAAGATTGCTGGCATAGATTGTGCGATAGACTATATTAACAAGGGTAATTGTTAGTTTTTTGGCGCATCCGTTCAATAAAGCTATTAATAAGAAAGATTGCTCATACATAATTTGGGGTTGTAAATGTCAGCCAATACAGTTCATAGCAGCGACGCTGCGGAAGATAAAATTCTACAGTATGTCACTTTTCGTCTAGAAGAGGAGACTTACGGCATCAACGTGATGCAGATACAAGAGGTATTGCGGTATACCGAAATCGCTCCGGTTCCTGGGGCGCCTGATTATGTGCTCGGCATCATTAATTTGCGAGGCAATGTTGTAACGGTTATCGACACGCGTAAACGATTTGGCTTGATGCAGGCTGATGTGAGCGATCATACACGCATTGTGGTTCTCGAACTGGAGGGTCAGGTTGTTGGTGTACTCGTCGATTCTGTTGCCGAAGTGGTTTACCTACGTCAGTCTGAAATAGAAACGGCGCCAAATGTTGGGAATGAAGAAAGTGCGCGCTTTATTCAAGGCGTCTGCAATAAAAGTGGTGAACTCATTATTTTAGTTGAGTTCGAGAAAATGTTGTCTGAAGAAGAATGGGCAGAAATGTCCGACTTTTAGATATAGGTATTGCGGTTGTTTATGAATACGTTAAGTTTTTTGTCTGTATACATCTTGCCTGCGGTTGCAGTGTTCGCTTTGCTATCCGCTTTATTTTTGCGGAATAAAGAAGGTAAGCAGCAAGCGCATCGCCTTGCTCAAATTGAAACGCTTGTGGAGGGCTTGTCGCAAGAATTAATCGGGATGACCCATGCGGCGAATGGTGTGGGTCGAAAAGTACAACGGCTCGAATTTCAAAGTAATAAGTTAACGTCTACATTAGACGATTTGAAGAAGAACGCTCCATCACAAGTTTCATACACAGAGGCAACGCGCTTGGTGAATCTGGGTGCGAGCCTCGAAGATCTGATGAATACCTGTGGGATATCGCGTCCTGAAGCGGAGCTAGTGCTAGCGATGACAAAAAAAGCGCAAAAGCAAGAGGATGTCCCAGTGTTGCAGGCCCAATCTTTTAGGACGTAACTTTTTCGATAGTACGGCACAAAAAAAAGCCCTAATACATTAGGGCTTTTTTTGTGCGCGCGGGCTTCGTTTTGCTTTATGCAGCCCTGAGATGCTTCAATGCTTCATTGATTGCACTTGAACGGTGCGCTTGTTCCTTACTGGGTTCCGTTTTGTGGAGTAGCTGTCTGTTGACATAACTGTCAACAACACTTGTGGCCAGTGGTGTAATGCTTACAAATTTAACCGAAAGTGCATAAGTTTCACGCGATAAGCGTTGCACGCTAAATGCTTGGCAGCCAGCATCAATTCGCCCAAAGCCGGCGAGACCGAATGATACTTTAAGCGCCTGTGGGCTGCGCGGCGCAACGCTTTTAACGTTAGGTATCAGTGTATCTAAGGTTAAACGGTCACAGTGCAGTGTGATGCCATCTCTCGCTATTGTTTCTAATTTAGCTTCAATGGTGCCTTCGCCTGTCAAGACAGATGCATTACCCTGCGCATTAACTTGGGTGTGATAAATTAAGCCGCGCGCCATTATTTTTCTCCAGAGTACAGACTGACAATCGATAATATTCCCGCATGGGCAATGTTGTATAAGCAAATTTGTTGCCTACCTTTTAACTGTATTAGAAATCGCCAGTTTCTTCGTGCCTTTTTTGTAACACTTTTGTTTACATTTGAAACCGCGTTGCAGCGTCCAATGCTCTATTTATTTTGTTTAAAATCTTAAAGATAGTGGCCTTATGCATCGCCACATCGTTGTTTTTGAGTTAGTCAGATAGGTTATCAAGATTGCTTTTCATAAGCCTGCATGACCGCACGCATAGATAACCTAACGGCATAGCAACGGGCATATAAAAAATAGGTCTAAATTAAAAATGTAAGTGCCTGCCGACTCCATAGCCCCTTGAGTCTGATTTCTGTACAATGCGCCACCCTGAGCTGCTGCAATCTTCATTTCGTAGGAACTAACTCATGTCAGACCCTAAACAAAAAGTTGGATTTGTCTCACTTGGCTGCCCAAAAGCGCTGGTTGACTCAGAGCGTATTCTGACGCAGTTAAAGTTAGACGGTTATGATGTGGTGCCGCGCTACGATGACGCGGATGTCGTGGTGGTGAACACCTGTGGCTTTATTGATTCGGCGAAAGAGGAATCGATGGATGCCATTAGTGAAGCCATGCGAGAAAATGGCAAAGTTATCGTTACTGGCTGCATGGGCAAGGGCGTTGATGCGGAGCGCATTAAAGCGGAAAATCCGGATGTTTTGAGTATTAGCGGGCCGGCAGATTATGATTCGGTGCTGAATACTGTTCATGAATATATTCCGCCAACTGAAAACCCCTCACACTACAGTGATTTAGTGCCCGCGCAAGGGGTAAAGTTAACGCCCAAACACTATGCATTTTTGAAAATATCGGAAGGGTGTAATCATCGCTGTGCGTTTTGCATTATTCCTCACATGCGCGGTGACTTAGTGAGTCGACCTATCTCTCATGTGGTTAACGAAGCGAGACAACTGGTCGAAAGTGGTGCACAAGAACTGCTTGTCATTTCACAAGATACAAGTGCCTATGGGGTTGATGTTAAATATAAGCTCGACTTTAACGCAGGGGCTGCGCTTGAAACGCGCATGCAAGATTTAGCAGTCGCATTGGGTGAGTTGGGGGTTTGGGTACGTTTGCATTATGTTTATCCGTATCCACACGTTGATAAGCTGATTCCTTTGATGGCCGAAGGTAAAATTCTACCTTATCTAGATATTCCATTTCAGCACGCGAGTAAGCGCGTGCTAAAAGCAATGAAACGGCCTGCGCACAGTGAAAAGGTTTTAGGTCGTATTCATAAATGGCGAGAAATTTGTCCAGATTTGACTATTCGTAGTACGTTTATTGTTGGGTTCCCTGGAGAAACTGAAGAAGATTTCCAAGAGCTTTTAGATTTCTTAGACGCGGCACAGCTGGATCGAGTGGGTTGTTTTATGTATTCACCAGTTGAAGGTGCGCCGGCGAATGATTTACCTGATCATGTGCCTGATGCCATTAAAGAAGACCGTCAACGTCGCTTCATGGAGAAGCAAGCCATCATCAGTGCAGCGCGGTTGCAGCGAAAAGTAGGGACACAGCAAGAAGTGTTAATTGATGAAGTGACGCCCGAAGGCGCGGTCGCGCGTACGAAGGGCGATGCGCCGGAGATTGACGGTCAGGTCTTTATTGATGGTGCCTCGCATCTTGTGCCAGGTCAAAGAGTGCTTGTTGAAATTGAAGAGGCCGATGAATATGACGTCTGGGCACATTTGATCTAACTATATTTTCGAGACGTTCGGCCTATGAAATAGTTAGGGTTCATTGCCTTGTGCATTAAAGTCACCCCAAAGCCATTGTAATACGCTTAGCGCAGCAACGGGTGCCGTTTCAGTGCGGAAAACTCGTCCACCCAACGTACACGCTTTAAAGCCTTTACCTAGCGCCGTTTTAATTTCACTCTCACTGAGTCCACCCTCAGGGCCGATTAACAAGTCCACTTGCTTGGGAATAGGCTGAATGTCTGTTAGTGCTTGGGTGTCGCGATGGTGAAACACCAGGCCTAACGTACCCTCAATCTTTTGGTTAATAAAGGTCTCTACGCTGACGATGCTCTCTATGTTAGGGACTGAAGCCCGACCGCTTTGTTCACACGCACTTATGGCTACCTGTCGCCAATGTTGGATACGTTTAATTTGACGTTCTGCACTGAGTTTTACCTCACAACGTGCGCTCGTGAGCGGGGTGATGCGTGATACACCGAGCTCGACACTTTTTTGAATGGCGTAATCCATACGGTCACCACGAGACATAACGATGCCTATATGAGTGTGGAGAGGTGACTCATTTTCACTTTTAATCGCCGCTACGATTTGCACGTTGACCTGTTTTTTTGAGACATCTGTAATCAGCGCCTCGTAAAAATGACCGTCGCCATTGAACAGCCGGACAGGGTCGCCTTTTTGCGCACGCAACACTTTCCCTAAATGCTGGGCCGCATGCTGATCGAGTTCCAATTTAGTATTTAGGTTGATTTTTTGTGGGGTATAAATGTTTGATTGGCGCACGCGTTTTTACTTTTAAGAAACCTGAGCACATTATGCGTAATCCGATAGCTGAGTGAAAGCCAGAACGTAAAAAGACCAGCATGCTGGCCTTTGGTAACTTGAAACTGAAACTGAAACTAGAACGTAATCCTTTCCTCTTCGCTTAAGCCTAGATTATCCCATACCCTCAAGCTTGGATCGGCCTGATTCATTGTGTAGAAGTGTAAGCCGGGCACACCTGCCTTCAACAAGTCTTCACACATTTTAGTGATCACCTCTTCACCAAATTTTTGAATGCTGAGTGTATCATCACCATAGGCTTCGAGCTGTTTCTTAATCCAGCGAGGTATCTCGGCCCCGCACATTTCGCTGAAGCGAACCAAGTTATTAAAGTTGATGATTGGCATAATGCCTGGCACCACAGGTAAGCTGACGCCAAGCGCTTCAATGCGATCAATAAAATAAAAGTATGAGTCCGCATTAAAGAAATACTGTGTGATAGCGCTACTTGCGCCAGCCTCAGCTTTACGTTTGAAGTTTAATAAATCAGCATCTGCACTCGGCGCCTGTGGATGGAACTCTGGGTAGGCGGCCACTTCAATATTAAAGTGGTTCCCACTATGCGCTCGGATAAACTCTACGAGCTCGTTTGCATATTTAAGTTCGCCTGCTGCACCACCCATGCCTGATGGCAGATCGCCACGCAGTGCGACGATACGATTGACGCCACGCTCCTTGTACATATCAAGCAACTGGGTAATATTTTCTTTTGTTGAACCGACGCACGACAGGTGAGGTGCTGTCGCGATGCCTTGATCCTGAAAATTCAGCACCGTATCTATGGTTCGTTCCTGTGTTGAGCCACCGGCACCATAAGTCACAGAAAAAAAGTCAGGTTTACGGCGTGCAAGTTCATCGCGAACGGTTTGCAGCTTCGCTTTACCGTCTTCAGTTTTTGGGGGGAAAAATTCAAAACTGAAACGGCGTTTGAATTGAAGTTGGCTTTTCATTTAAACCTCCTATGAGCGGGATAGGACGACGATGTCGCACCATCCCCCTGCAACGCTTTCCTTAATACTTGTAAGATTCTGGTTTGTAAGGCCCTTGTACTGGCACCTTAATATAGCCAGCCTGTTCGGTTGTAAGCACTGTGAGCACCCCACCAAAACCTTCCACCATATCTTTCGCAACTTCTTCGTCGAGTTTTTTCGGCAGTACTTTTACGTACAACGCATCTTTTTTCTCTGCCTCAGGCAGATCCGCAAATTTACGTTCCCAAAGGTACATTTGCGCGAGCACTTGGTTGGCGAACGAGCCATCCATGATTCGGCTTGGGTGCCCCGTTGCGTTGCCTAAGTTCACCAATCGACCCTCAGAGAGCAGGATCAAATGATCATTCTCTGCTTTGTCTCGATATATTTTATGAACTTGCGGTTTAACTTCTTCCCATGCCCAGTTTTCACGCATGTAAGCGGTATCTATTTCATTATCAAAGTGGCCGATGTTACAGACAACTGCGCCAGATTTGAGCGCTTGTAGCATGTTTGCATCACACACACCTGTATTACCCGTGGTCGTAACAATTAGATCCGTTTTGCTAAGCAGCTCTTGGTTAATGCCTGACAAATCGCCCGTGTTGATGCCGTTTATGTATGGAGATACAACTTCGTAGCCGTCCATACATGCCTGCATTGCGCAGATAGGATCCACCTCCGTTACTTTTACAATCATTCCTTCTTGAGACAATGATTGTGCCGACCCTTTACCGACGTCGCCATACCCAATAACAAGCGCTTTTTTACCTGAAAGTAAATGATCTGTGCCGCGTTTAATCGCGTCACTAAGCGAGTGACGGCAACCGTATTTGTTGTCGTTTTTCGATTTTGTAACCGAATCGTTCACGTTAATTGCCGGCACTTTCAGTGCATCTTCTTCCAGCATTTCTAGTAAGCGATGTACACCAGTTGTCGTTTCTTCTGAGATACCATTAATGTTGCTCAGCATTGCTGGGTATTTAGAGTGCACCATTTCCGTTAGATCGCCACCATCGTCGAGAATCATGTTGGCATCCCAAACGTCAGCGCTTCCTTTTTTATCTAGAATAGTTTGCTCAATACACCATAAAAACTCTTCTTCCGTTTCGCCTTTCCATGCAAAGACAGGAATGCCAGCCGCGGCGATTGCAGCGGCCGCATGATCTTGTGTTGAGAAAATATTACACGAAGACCAGCGGACTTCGGCGCCTAAATCGACCAGTGTCTCGATGAGCACAGCGGTTTGAATCGTCATGTGAATGCAGCCCATGATTTTGGCATTGGCCAGCGGCTGGTCTGCTTTATACTTGCGGCGAAGTGCCATTAGGGCGGGCATTTCACCTTCTGCGATATCAATTTCTTTACGGCCCCACGCGGCCAATTCAAAAAATTCTTCTGCGTTATAATTCGCAATTTTGTAATCACTAAAGCTGGTATCAATTTTTAGTACAGTAGACATAGATTATCTCCAATAGTTAAACGTTAGCCGCTGCTTTCAATGCGTCGACACGGTCTGTGCGTTCCCAAGTGAAGGCCGTAAAAGTTTTAGATTTCTTTTCGCCGCTTTCTTGGTAGTCATAACTTGCTTCAAATGGCTCACGTCCAAAGTGACCGTAAGCTGCAGTAATTTGGTACATCGGGTTAAGTAACTCCAACTGCGTTTGAATGGCATAAGGGCGCAAATCAAACACTTCGCGAATAATTTTCGCCAGTTCAATATCTGACGTTTTCCCCGTTCCGAAGGTATTTACCGAAACAGACGTCGGTTCTGCTACACCGATCGCGTAAGACACCTGTATTTCGCAGCGATCAGCCAAGTCAGCGGCCACGACATTCTTCGCTACATAGCGACCGTAGTAAGCCGCAGAACGGTCAACTTTCGATGGGTCTTTACCAGAAAACGCTCCGCCCCCATGACGGGCCATGCCGCCATAGGTGTCCACGATAATTTTACGGCCTGTTAAACCGGCATCACCGACGGGCCCACCGATAACGAAGTTCCCTGTTGGGTTAATATGGTAAAGCGTCTCTGCATGCAGCCACGCTTCAGGCAGCACTGGTTTGATGATGTTTTCAATGACCGCTTCGCGCAAATCGGCCAACGAAATAGAGGGGTCATGTTGGGTAGACAAGACAACGGCGTCTACTCTTGGGCTGTCACCCTCGTAATTAATGGTAACTTGCGATTTTGCATCAGGGCGCAGCCAAGGGAGGGTACCGTTTTTGCGTAACTCCGCTTGGCGTTCAACTAGCAAATGCGCATAGTACACCGGTGCGGGCATTAGCGTCGGCGTTTCATTGGTTGCATACCCAAACATCAGCCCTTGGTCACCTGCACCTTGGTCTTCAGGTTTTGACCGATCAACCCCTTGGTTAATATCCACAGACTGCTTACCGATGCCATTTAACACCGCGCAAGTAGCGCCATCAAACCCGACATCTGAACTGTCGTAGCCGATGTTTGTAATCACGTCGCGCACGATATCTTCTAAATCAACATAGCAGGACGTTGTGACTTCTCCTGCCACAACCGCCATCCCTGTTTTGACGAGCGTTTCAACGGCAACGCGTGCCCAGGGGTCCCGTGCGATAATCGCGTCTAAAACGGCGTCAGAAATTTGGTCAGCTACTTTATCCGGGTGTCCTTCTGAGACAGACTCCGATGTAAATATGCTGTATTCGCTCATGTTAATGTCCTTGAATTTATGTATTTACGGCGATTTGTATCGCCTTATCTGTTTTGACAAATCGATGTAATTGGATTTGAAAACCATTGCGCAAGCCAACAAACACGCTTTCATCAAGCAATAAATGCGCGCGCTCAGCCCAACTTACGAGCTCTTGGCTCTCAAAGCCAAGCCATAAATCACCGCAGTTTTGTTTTGTCCAATCTTGGTTATGGTGAGATAAGTCACACACCACTAATATTCCGCCGGTGTTGAGCAAATTGCTCGTGTCTTTAAAGATTTCAGCGGGCGCGGGAACATGGTGAAGCACCATATTCATCACCACGGCATCAATGGGCACGTCTAATAATGCAAACTGGCGTGAGTCACCCAAGAGCAATTCAACATTGTCCAAGCCTTCACTTGCACAATACTGGCGAGCCGTTTTTAACATGCTCTCAGAAGTATCAACACCAATGACCTGGTCATAATGAATAGCAAGCGGTTTTAAAAACCGGCCTTCGCCAGGCCCCAATTCCAAAACGCAATGGTCCGGATTTGGTAAGGCTTGGCGTACCAGCTCAAAGCTTGCCTTGGCGTATTGCTCATGGTCAGAAATTAGCTCAGCTTGCTCTGCGAAGCGTGATGCGTTTCGTTCAAAAAATGCTTGCGACTGCCGTGCACGTTGGGCGCGAATCGTTTCGATCCCTGCATCTACCGATTGTGGTAGGGGCAGTGCATCTACCATTGCAAACACATGGTTGTTGCACTGTTGCTCTAGCTCGTCATTCAACGTAAAACAGCGGCGGTAGAATATGGCATTCCCTTCGCGTTGTGCTTCGACCAATCCAGCGGTGTTAATCACCTTTAAATGGTGACTCATACCTGATTGCTTTGTCTCAAAAATCTGCGTGAGTTCCAGAACCCCAAACGTATCATATTTGAGCACTTGCAAGATCTGTAAGCGCAAAGCGTCACCGCATGCTTTGAGCTTTAGGGCAAGCCGCTCAGTGTTGCCCGACACTTTTTTAAGGTCGGTTGTCGGCGTCGCTGTAAGCGTTGAGGTTAGATCTGTCATTCAAAAAGTATATCAATAAACTTTGATATAGCAATCCATATATCAATAAACTTTGATATATATTGAAAAATAGTTCTGTTTTTGTGGTGTATGGCCTTTGATACGTTGTGTTTTCAAAAGCCTTGAATAATCGAGGGGCTCTTTTCCTCGGTTCTAGATAGTTTAATTGTTGGGGACTTGAGTCGTTAATTGACAGGCAATGGGCGTTTGCAGTTATCTCTGCATTACCTATGCTGAATTAATGAACTTTTTAAGAGGTAGGGTATATGGATAATGCAGCGGTGCATTTCTTTACAGTGTTTATGGCCTTCTTTGCCATTATGAATCCGATTGCGAACGCCTCTTTATTTTTGGGTTTAACGCAAGATTGTAGCGATGCTGACCGTCGTTTAATTGCATTAAAGAGTGTGACAACAGCATTCATTATTGTGAGTGTCTTCGCTATTGCTGGACGCGAGATCTTTTCAATTTTTGGTATAACGCTGCCTGCTTTTAAAATTGCAGGTGGGGCGATGATTGGTTTAATTGGTTACCATATGCTTCAAGGTGAGCGTTCAAGTTTACATTCCCCAAGCGCGGATGCCTCAGCGCCAAATCCGCCATCGTCTCCTTTGGCATTAGCGCTCACACCGCTGGGTATACCGGTTTTGGCAGGCCCCGGTACCATTGCCACCGCAATGAACTTCGCCGCGGGCTCTAGCCTCTCACAAATTGCGTACATATTATTGGCTTTTGGTTTAATGTGCCTAGTGACCTATCTCGCTTTCATCACCTGTCAGCGTTTGGCTCTGCTACTGGGCCAGAACGGTATTAATGTTATTTCTAAATTGATGGGATTAATTCTTACGGTAGTGGGCGTTCAAATGATAATCGATGGGGTGTTAGCGCTCATGAAAACAGGGTAATAATCGCCGCGTTGTGATTTTTAACGACAACGCATGATAAATGCATAGTTACCAGTGGCGCCGCGACTTTTTATTCATCCCCGAACAATAGCCGTACCGTAGAAAACGATTGAAGCCCTGGCATAAATCGTTTTCTACGTTTGCGTTTTCTTTGTTTTCACGAGCCCTTTGCTTCGTGGCGCCGCGCAGCGCCCAAACCAAATAGACCGCCAGCGAGCAGTAACAATGTGCTCGGCTCGGGGACCGACGCAAAAGTAATATTATCTAAACCAAAACCGATGTTGCGCGTACCACCTGTTGTGGTGCCGAGCACTTCAATTTTATCAACGCCGGAAAACATAAAATGTGTGACGGCGGCATCTCCTGCTACGCCATTGGTAAAGCCCGCGTTACCTGTGACATTCCCGAATCCATCTACGGTCACCGCGTCCGTCCCTCCGCCGCTTAAAAAAGCTGTCAGCGTAAAATATTCAAGGTTGCCTGTTTTATTACCCCCATCTATATCGGCGATATCGAAAGAAACCGTTGAGCTGGTGTCGAACGTTAACGAAAAGTGCGCGTTGTCGTCAAAGTCAGTTGCCATAAAGAACTGACCAAATGCGTCGGCTGGATCGGGTGTATCGATGGGTACGAAGCCATCTATTGAATCGCCGCCCACACGAATGATACGCACTACATCATCGGTTGGCGCCAGAAAATTTAGCGTGACGCCATCTGTGGTAAATTCATTGCCCGCTAGCAGGCACTCATGAATACCGCACGGTGCTAATGGCGCGCCAAGGCCATCTAGCCCACCCATATTGTCGTTTCCGAAGGTTTCGAAATCAATCGTACTCGCATGTACTGCGCCAGTAAGAAGCATGAGGCCTGCGGCAAGTAAGCCATTTTTCATAATAAATTCCCCTGTGAATATGGCCAAGGCAGAATTTGCCTAACGCCTCATCAAACGATTTGTTTTTACGCAGGTTCTTAGGCTTGCTTAGCAACAAATCATGAACCGCTATTTACGCATGCTTTCGCTTTAATACATGGTTAATAGCGCCTTGTGTTGTATTGTTAGCATGGGCTACACCAAAAGGTAAAAACTATATGTTGGTTCGACACTTAGGTGGTTTTAGGCGCGCGTTAATCACGAAAATAACCACCGCTTCACCAGACTATTTGCAAATCGCGAATTGCGTTTTACATACCTGAAGCGTTGGGGCTTTGCTCGACAATGTCTCGGGGGTGAGGGTATATTCAACCCCAATATTACGCTGCGTGCGGGGGTCGAAAGCCGAGTTTACCGTTACCAACAAGGTAGGTTCATCACCTTATTTAGCTCGGATTTGCTCGCTGTTTTTTGATAAGGTTTCAGGTGTCGTTGAAAGACAAAAAGCACGCATCATTAAAACACTGCCTGTTTTGACATTTTTCTCGGTTTTTTCTGTTTTTTTTAACGAATACCCCCTAATTTATGAAACATAATTTTGATTAGACGTTTGCCAAAAAAATTTGTTTACTGGAGCCTGAGCCTCTGGTTAGCGCTGATGTCGAATGCTTGCCATGCAGAGTTATTGAGGATTGCAGTTGCGAGTAACTTCTCTGAAACCATGAAAGCCCTGAAGCCTTTATTTGAATCTCAAAGTGTACATAAGCTGGCGCTTAGTATTGGTTCGAGTGGTAAGCATTACGCGCAAATTGTGAATGGTGCGCCCTATGACGCTTTTTTTTCGGCAGACCAACGCCGCATTGAACAAATCGAAAAAGCGGGAGAGGGTATTCCCGGGTCGCGTTTCACATATGCGACAGGGCGGCTTGTTTTGTGGACGCCTCAGTCAGATTTGCGCCTCGAAAATGGCGAAGTGCTGCGCTCCGGTCAATTTAAACGTCTGGCGCTCGCCAATCCAAGGTTAGCACCGTATGGCCGGGCGGCGATGCAAGTAATAAATAGTTTTGAGTCGCAGTGGGATGCGGCGCCTATGTTGATTCAAGGCGAAAATGTAGCACAAGCCTTTCAATTTGTAGTCAGTGGAAATGTCGAGCTAGGGTTGGTTGCTCTTTCTCAAGTATTGAATTTACCTGAATCGAAAAAAGGTAATTATTGGTTGCCAGATCAGGCAAATTATTCGCCAATCATACAACAAGCGATAAAGCTGAATGCCAAGCCCGCTACGGATGAATTTTGGATGTTTATGAAGTCGCCTTTGGCAGCCGAGTTAATCAATAGCAAAGGGTATCGCTAACGATGGGCTTAACGGAGACGGATGTCTTAGCGTTATTTACCAGTTTAAAGCTGGCAGGCATTAGCACCTTAGTGCTTTTGTTTTTGGGTACGCCCTTGGCCTGGTGGTTAGCCCGTACGGCTTGGCGTGGCAAGTTTTTGCTTGAGGCGCTTATCGCGCTGCCGTTAGTGCTGCCGCCTACGGTTATTGGGTTTTACTTATTACTGGCATTAGGCCCAGCGGGGCCGATTGGTGTCCTTCTCTCGGTGTTTGGTATTGAGTCACTCGCGTTTACGTTTACGGGGTTAGTGATTGGCTCGGTTTTTTATTCATTACCATTCGTGATCCAGCCGATACAAAACGCATTTTCGGCATTAGATGAGCGCGCTTTAGATGCGGCCGCTTCTCTTGGCGCCTCGCCTGTTGACCGTTTTTTCTCAGTCGCCTTGCCATTGGCGAGGACCGGTATTTTAAGTGCCGCCGTACTTGGCTTTGCCCACACCTTAGGTGAGTTCGGTATCGTCTTGATGATTGGTGGTAACTTGGCGGGCGAGACACAAGTGGCGTCTATTGCGTTATACGAACATGTTGAAAGCTTAAATTATGCGGCGGCGCACAGCCTTGCTGGCGTCTTGTTGGTGTGCTCTTTCGTTCTGTTGCTGGGCGTCTATGGTCTAAACAAACGCTATCGTATAGGCGCGCTATGAGTATTGCCGTGAACATTACCCAGCCGCTTGATGATTTTTCACTGCAGGTTGATTTAGCCCTACCAAAAAAGGGCATCAGTGCAATCTACGGCGTGTCCGGTAGCGGAAAGACCACATTGTTAAACTGTTTGGCGGGCCTAATACGTGCAGAACATGCGCAGATTGCAGTCGACGGGACGGTTTGGCAAGACACGCATCAAGGCCTCTTTTTACCCGTGCACAAGCGAGGGATTGGTTTTGTCTTTCAACAATCAAGTTTGTTTGAGCATTTAAATGTTGAACAAAACATTATGTATGGTGCCAAACGGCGAGGTTTTGCACGCTATGCCACCGAAGTAAAAGAAGCCATCACATTGCTTGGTATTGAGGCGCTCCTCGGCCGTCGATGTGCATCGCTTTCAGGCGGTGAAAAACAACGTGTTGTCATCGCGCGTGCGTTAGCCAGCGCGCCTAAATTGTTATTGATGGATGAACCACTTGCTGCGCTTGATGATCAACGTAAACAGGAAATTTTGCCGTACTTAGAACAGCTGCACCACCGTTTGCAGCTGCCCATTGTTTACGTCAGTCATTCGCGTGACGAGGTCTCTCGGTTAGCTGATCATTTGGTATTGCTTGAGCGAGGTAGGGTGCTTGCGAGTGGGCCATGTATGGACATGTTTAGTCGGTTAGATTTGCCCTTGTCACAGGCGCCAAATGCGGGTGTTGTTCTCACTACATGCGTTAGCCATTATGATTCACAGTATGCCTTGGCGCAGTTAGCCTTTAATCAGCAGTACTTTTCGGTTGTCACAGAAAAAGTGAATGTCGGGCAGCAAGTACGCTTGCAGATTCAAGCCAAAGATGTGAGTGTTTGCCTGGTAAAACCAGCCCAATCAAGTATTTTAAATAGTTTTGAAGCCCACATAACCGAAATATCAGTTATACCGGGTGCACAAGTTATGCTGAAATTGACGCTCGGTCAGCACACCGTATTAGCGCGCATTACAAAAAAATCTGCCGATGAATTGAAGTTAGAGATGGGGCTTGTGGTTTTTGCGCAAGTAAAAAGCGTGGCCTTGTTAATTTGATTCCGCGTGTTGCTTATTTACACCTTATTAGGAGTTACTCTTGGAAATTGAAAAACCGATCAATGTGTTAGGGGAAAAGCTTGAAACCTGCAGTATGGAGCCAAAAACAGGGTTTCTTCGCGATGGCTGCTGTAATACCTGCAAAGAAGATTTTGGCTCGCACACCGTGTGTGTAGAAGCGACGCAAACCTTCTTAGAATTTTCTCGTTTTAAAGGTAATGATTTAGCTACCCCCATCCCCGAGTTTGGGTTTCCTGGTTTGAAAGAGGGCGACGGTTGGTGTTTGTGTGCCTCGCGATGGTTGGAGGCGCATGAGCAAGGCATGGCGCCGCGCGTAAAATTGCGCAGCACACACATCAAAGCCACCGAAATCGTCCCGATAGAGCTGTTAAAAAAATACGCGATTGATTTAAATTGAATCTGTGTTGTTTTCCATTCATCTACCGCACGGCATCCGATGAATCACATTTTTAAAAAGTGTGTCTAGGAGGAGAATAGGGGTTCATAGTTGTCGGCTTATGAAATAAGCACATAGTTGATATGTTAATTTTTTAACCTTAAAAGGTTATGGCAAGGTCTGACAGGTCGGTTTTCGCGCTCGACCTTTCTTATGCTCGGCACCCTGACTAGTGCACAGTTGATATTCCTCGACTCCTATTGAATGTTATGGCGTTTCTTAAAGACTTGGACTTTTAATCCTAGTTTTAAGGACCCCGTCATCAGACATCCTATTTCTGAAATTCAAGTAGAAGGAACGCACAAAGAGCATAGAAGGAGCATGAGCGCGTGCAAGGTAAAAAAGATAACCTATACTTGTAGAAGTCCTGAGCTCGCATTGATTCTACAAAACTGAACACATGAGTATATTCTATGAAGAGTCTGTCTATTGGCGTTCTCATCGTTTTGTGTTTGTGTGCGTCGGAGATTTTTGCGCAAGGGCGTAAGCATGTGCTTGTAATCAGTGCTTATCATCCCGCCTTTCCAAGTTTTTATAAACAGAATCAAGGCATAAGAGATAGCTTAAAAGCGCAAGGTTTCGATGAGAAAAATATGGACCTTGATTACGAATACATGGATTCGAAGCGTTTTAATACGGAAGAGAATCTGCTCAATTTCTCGCGGTCCCTTGCCTTCAAAGTTTCCAAACTCGACTACCGCTATGATGTGGTGATGGTCGCCGACGATAATGCACTAGATTTTGCTCTGAACCAAAAATACACGTTATTTAACGATATTCCCATTATTTTTCTTGGAATAAATAACGTTAAAAAGGCGGCAATGCTGGAGGTTGATCCGCAGATCACCGGTGTTGTAGAGAAAATATCAATACGGGAAACATTTAACGTTATTCAGGCAGTTCACGGTAGCCAGATAACGTTGCAGGTTGTCGTTGATGGAACACCGACGGGGCAAAACAATTTGCGGTCGGTGTTTGATTCACAAGTCGCTTCAAATCAGCTTGCGCTCGAGATCCTTGATTTAACTCAAATGAGTTACGAGCAACTAGCCGAGCATTTAATTGATAATAAAGGTAATGCGGTTCTCCTGCTAAGCGGATATCGAGATGCCAAAGGGGCTACAAAAAGCTTTTACCAGATGGTCTCATACGTATCCGAACGTTCTGCCAGCCCTGTTTATCATTTTTGGCGACATGGGGTTGGCGATGGTTTGTTTGGCGGAAAGGTTATAAGCCACTACGAGCAGGGCCGGATAGCTGCAAAAATTACGGCAGGTCTGCTCTCTGGTAAATCAGTTCAGGATTTTCCGGTTATTGCTGAAAGTCCGAATGTTAATATTTTTGATTATGATCAGCTCAATATATTTGGTATTTCTGAAGCACTACTGCCCAGTGATACGCAGTGGATAAACAAACCCCTTAGTCTAAAAGAATCCAATCCAATAATTTTCTGGTCAATTTCAAGTCTAATCTTGGCTGGTATACTAATTATCTTCGGTCTAATGTGGTTCATATGGTTAAGAAAACGTGTTATCGACCGGCTCGAGGATTCATACGAAAAGAAAAGTCATTTATTAACTCAAGCGCACAGTGACCTCGTACATTCAGAGAAAATGGCTGCATTGGGCCGGTTAGTAGCTGGCATAGCGCATGAGGTGAATACGCCTCTGGGCGTTAGTGTGACGACTACCACACATTTGCAGGGTTTATTTTCGACGCTTGATAATGCTTATAAATCGGGCGAGTTAACTAGAAGCCAGATGGAGTTGTTGCTAAACGAATTTTCGGAGAGCGGGACTATTTTATTACATAGCGTGAACAGCGCGGCTCGTTTGATTTCAAATTTTAAGCAGGTGGCTGTTGATCAGAGCAGTGAGGAATGCCGTGAAATTTGTTTAGCAGACTATATAAACGCTGTTGTCCTGAGCCTTAAGCCTAAGATTAAAACGAAAGATGTGTCAGTTACTGTAGCGGGTTCTCGAGAAATAGCGCTGAATACTTACCCAGGTGCACTGTCTCAAGTTGTTACCAATTTAATTATTAATTCCTTAGTGCATGGTTTTGAGTATAAAACGAATGGATGTGAGATAGAGATAAAAGTATTTGAAGAAAAAGATGGTGCAAGAGTCGTATACCGTGACAACGGAGCCGGTATTAGTGCAGAAATAATAAAAAGAGTTTTTGAGCCTTTTTACACCACTAAGATGGGGCAAGGAGGCAGTGGTTTAGGACTAAATATTGTGTATAACTTAGTCATGAGCAAGTTAGAGGGGCAGGTGACTTGCGATGCCTTGAACGGTGATGGCGCTCAGTTTACTTTTACACTCGCGAATATCGAAAAAGTGTAACTCAGAATTTGCGCAACCAGGACATTAGCAAATCGCGACATAGAACAGTGTGGCAGCCCAAAGGTATCAAAGCATTTAAGTATTACTTTGATTGGGAGAAAATTTTTAATTTTTTTCGGTGCGTTAGTCTGATAAGCGAGCAAAGTGAATGATGATTTACGCCGATTTAATGATTGCTTGAGTTCAAGAATTTACTGCCAGCTAGTGTGCACTTTTTACAACGCAATTCTTCCAATAGCTGGTTAATAGCAAATACTTATAATCAGTTCATTGATAGAGAAAAATATTCTATAACGAAATAGCACCTAGTTGGCGTTGTCGCCGTATTGATTATGAACTTTCATATAAAGGTGCCAGCATGAAACACGCATATTATATTTCTCAAGACCTAGATGAAATGGAATCCGCTCATAACGACCTAGTTGATCAAGGCGTCCGTGACAAGCATATTCATGTGTACAGCGATGCCGATGCAGACGTACAAGAACATCACTTGCGAACCGTGAGTGACTTTGAAAAAACCGATGTAATACGCTCGGGAACCTATGGGGCAGTGATTGGGGTCATCCTTGCGAGCTTAATGTTGGCGCTTCCCACCGTACTGTCGATTGAATCGCCTGTTGGCAACATGCCGTTTATTTTCGGCGCCATTGTTTTATTGGGCTTCTCCACTTGGGAAGGGGGTTTATTGGGTATTCAGCGAGAAAACCAAAAGTTTGCCTTCGTTAATGATGACATTCATCACGGTGAACATCTGATGATTGTAGATTATGATGAAAATGCCAGTTCGGCGGTTGAAAAAGCGATGCAGACGCATCCCACGCTCAGGCAAGTTAGCCTGTAAGGGTTGTAAGTATAAAGAGGTGTGAGCAGGGCGTTGTGCATTTTGTCGCTCTGCTTACATTCTTCTCGTTCATGATTAAGGGCGCACGCACCGCTTTTGATTTACACCGGCGTGAACTTCTCAAATTATTGAGCGAAAATAAGTGTACTGTGTAACGGCATTGGTTTGATAGACCATGCTTGTCAACGTAACGGTCGGCTGCGAAGTCGATCGCAAGGCAGCGCTACTGAGGTGTGTTTGCTTAGTAAAAACAGGTCCCTTTGCTTGAAAGCATATAGAGACCTGTGAGGCTCACTTCAACATAACGTTTTTGTGTTAAATGCTTACATTGGTAATAAAAATGACTTGTTAAGAACAAAATTTAGACGGCGAGTTTAATCTATGTCGCCTGGCTCTAAATTGAGCTCTATTTTACTAAAACCAATTTCTTCATCGATCCACTTCATAAAACTTTTAATTGCTTTCATCGTTACTCTCCTAGCAGTTGCCTTAAAAAGGCTATGTGGGGCATCCAGTCACTTTTTCAGCCTTATTGTTGAGGCTTTCTTTTGTGAGCGAATACCCTTCGACCACTTCTGCGTTAATGTCTTATTTCTTCACATTACTCAAAATGGCGATAGGTTCCAAAAAAGAACCTTATAGATATACTAAGGTTTCAAATTGGAACCTGTCAAGCTATACTGTGTTTAAAATGTAAACAGTTGTTGCTAAGCTTGCTGTTGATTACCTGATACGTTTCGAGAGGGTAATGGGTATGCATAGCTGCGCTAGCGCCGCTGATTAAAATAAAAACCAGAGACTAAAAATAAGGAAATAAGTACCGATGCGTTGGGAAGATATTGATTCACAAGTGTGTTCTATGGCGCGAGCGTTAGCAATTTTTGGTGACCGTTGGACCTTGCTAATCGTCCGTGATGCGTTTCGTCGTATTCGTCGGTTTAGCGATTTTGAAAAGTCGTTGGGTATTACCAAGCATCGTTTATCTGACCGGCTCAATCGATTAGTCGACGAGGGTGTTATGAAAAAAGCGCTTTACGATGAGAAGCGCGGTCGTTATGAGTACCGTTTAACGCAAAAAGGTTTAGAGCTTTACCCAGTATTGATGTCAGTTGTGCAGTGGGGTGATAAATGGGCGTGTGATGACGATGGGTTTCCAGTGGAGTTCCGTCATAAAACCTGCGGCCACGTAAGCGTACCGCGCTATGTCTGTGATTGCTGTAACGAGCCGATTGATCCTCGAGATATGCAACCTATTCCAGGGCCTGGCGTGGAGCGTAAGCGCGCACGGGGCGAACTGGTGCAGAACGAGCATAGTCGCAACATGTAAAGCCCATTAGGTTTAAAAACGTGCCTGCAGAGCGACAGTTGCTTGCGAATAGTTGGCGTCGTAATCATTGGAGAAACGTGTGTCGACGCTCTCAATAGCATAACTTAGCTCACCTGTGACCGCGATCTTTTCGTTAAACCAGTAACTACTATGTGCGCTTAATTCGCTATATATACTCTCTCGTGAATCGCTGTAATCGATAAACGCCGAATCAATCCCTAAGCCCACGCCCAGTTGGCGACTCAAGTAAAAAGTGAGCTCGCCGCCCGATTGAAAGATGTCATCATCTGCGTAATTGCTTTCTATATTCATAAACAAACGGAAACTCATGGGGGCATCATCATGGCGATCGGCATGGCGAAATTCAAAAGAGCAAAGGTTATAATCAAGCTGATCACCTTCGGCGCCTCTGCATGAAAACGACATCAGCGATTCGTCACTAAAGTAATACCCCAAACCAAATATTGCGCCTCTCAGCGTAGCATCGAGCACCTCATATTGGTTAAAACCCGCAATAAGTCGCACATCTTTGTCTTTAATTTTATGGCTATAGTAGAGCGATAGTTGGTCTTGATCTGCGGCGTCGTCAAAATCAATATTTATGGTTTGTAGGTCGACAAACGACTGTTGCGAGAGAAAGCTTTGTTCATTTAATGGGGCATTGCTGGCCTTAATTTTGCCGGTGTGCACGCGCGCGCCGAATTGTTTAATGGTGTAATCGATGTCATCAAAAAAACGGTCATACTTAATTCGGCCCTCGGCAAAACTTGCGGCAGTGTCTGTTTGATAGTCAGCCAGGGCTACTTGAAACGAGAGGATTAAAAAACTAAAAGCTGCGAGGCGAAAAAGCCGAGTAGTGACGGGTTTCATTTTAAGTCTATGCCTTGTTCGAATGTCTAATCATAAAGTTGTGAGCGTTGGCTACATCACAAAGTTTATCAGTTCTCTTCGGTGAATAGTGCGTTTTTACGTTATGATAAGGCGCCGAATAAGTCACATGTGAACGCCGTCAACTATGCCGATAAACAAGCCGCACAATTTATTGTATTACTGTGTCGTGTTCGCTTTGTTTGCGCACGTGGGGCTGCTTTGGGCCCTGAAAGATGTGCTAAAACCCAAAACCATTGTTGCCAGTATGACTGAATACAGAATTTCGCTCCGTGCGGATGAGGAAGACAGTGCAGCTGAGAGTGAAAAAGTAAAAGCAAGGCCAAGCAAGGTTCAAAAATCGGCAGGGCCAAAAAAAGCGGATGCTAATAATAAAGTTAGTCAACCGGTGGCGGCCAGCCCAAAGCAAACGCCCAAGCCGGCGTTAAAATCAAAATCGGCCGTGAAGCCGCTGCCGATTAAAACCGCTGCTGCCAAGCCTAAGCCGATCGTTAAAAAACAGCCGTCGCCCATTCAAACGGTGAAAACCAAAAAACAGGTCTCGCCGCTTGCAGCCAAAGCCGCAATGCCAGCGGAAAATGAATCGCTAAAGCCATTGCCGCCTAAACCGGTTAAAAATAGTGCCGCGGCACCCCAAACCGCAGCCATGGCAAACACAGAAAACCCAGTCGCACTTGCGAAGGCCGTGAGTGAACCGGCGGCTGATACCCAAAGTGATGTGGTTAAAGAGAGAAACATTCAACCCCCGAAATATGAGATCGGTAGCTCGCAAAACCCGAGACCCAATTATCCGAATATCGCCAAGCAGCGCGGTTGGGAGGGCGACGTATTGCTTGGTGTGCACGTCAATTCGGCGGGCGAGGTAACGTATGTTGAGATTTTACAAGGTAGCGATTATTCGCCCTTAGACTTTGCAGCCTACGAAGTGGTCCGCACGCAGTGGCAGTTTGATCCGGCGTTGCATAAAGAGGAGGCGGTCAAAGGTTTTATAGCGGTACCTATCTCGTTTCGCCTTTAACTTTAACCCTGTGCTAAGCGTTCATTTTCCCAAGAATTGAATTGACAGGTTTTCTCAGACAGCGTACCTTTCTCCGTCCATCGTTAGTGCATGCGGAAACGCATGCGGTACCTGTTAAATAATTAAAAAACGACAGGTTATTTTGGGAAGTCGGTGAGCACATGCGTGCGATCCCGACACTGCCCCCGCAACGGTAAATTGGTTATATCATTTCAGAAACCACTGCATGGTATTGCGCCAAAGCTAAGTAGTTAGCTGTGCTGCAAACCCTGTGGGAAGGTGAAATGATCGAGCAAGAACTGCTCAGCTGATGAGTCCGGATACCAAACTAGCGAAGTGTAATACAGGTGTTGCGGAGGGCTTCATCAAGTATAAAAAGCTATTTGGCTATTGTACTCTATCCCTTCTCGACTCCGACTGATAACCACGTAACAGACGGAGCAAAATAAACGTGAAAAATATCTTTCAAATTTCGGGTGTCTTCAAAAAACTAACGCTGTGGGTGGCGTTAACTATCATCTCATCGCCAGTTTTCGCACATTTTCAAATGATTTATACGCCAGAGTTATTGCGCAGCAAAGGCGGGTTAGTCGAATTGTCCATGCCGTTTACCCATCCTGCCGCGAATGGTCATGTCATGGCGGTTGAGAAGCCGCTTGAGTTTTATCACATTCGTAAAGGTAAAAAGACCGACCTAATCGATCAGCTTGTCAAAAGTGAGTGGACGAGCGCAGACAACACCGGTGTGTCTTATCAAGCCAAAGCAAAACTAAAGGGTATTGGTGATAATATCTTTGTGCTTGTGATGGCGCCGTATCTTGAAGAAACCGAAGACGCTTATATTCAGCAATTTACGAAGACGGTCGTCAACGTTGCGAGCCTGCCTACAGATTGGGACACAGATTTAAAACTTCCTGCCGAAATCGTACCGCTATCAAAGCCTTATGCGATCTATGAAGGTGGCAGTTTTACCGGGGTTGTGCGCAGTTTAGGTGAGCCAGTACCGTTCGCAGAAATTGAAGTCGAGTATGTCAATTACCTACCTGATCAAACCCAACAGGCGTTTTCGGCGCAAGCCAATATAGCCGTGCCTGCTGATGCGTTTATTACCATGACCATTTACGCCGATGCCAATGGAACATTTACCTTCGCGTTACCCAAAGCTGGCCAGTGGGGTTTTGCAGCGCTAGGTGTGGGTCCTGAGACAGCGTTTAAAGGAAAAGAGCTCTCGCAAGACGCAGTTATCTGGGTGCAAGCGCACCCAGTTCAGTAAAGGCAACGCTGGTGCATATTGTTGACGGTGCACTCTCGGCACCCGTGCTTGCGACGGGTGCTGTTTTAAGCATTGCGGGGGTAGCGATCGGTTTGAGAAAGCTAGACTACAACCAATTGCCTCAGGTGGGCGTGTTATCTGCAGCTTTTTTTGTTGCCTCGTATATCCATTTGCCGCTGGGTTTTTCCAGCGTGCATCTCATTCTTAATGGCCTGATAGGGTTAACCTTGGGCTGGGTTGCATTCCCAGCTTTACTGGTAGCCCTCCTGCTTCAAGCGGTATTTTTCGGTTTTGGCGGGTTCCTGGTTTTAGGGGTCAATGCGTTCAATATTGCGATGCCGGCGGTCTTGGTGTTTTACCTATGCCGAAAAGGCTTGCAGTCAACTAATCAACGAACAGTCGCAATTTGGGGAGTTGTGGGCGGTGCTGGTGCAACGTGTGCGACAACGCTGTTTGTGGCCTTGTCGCTAGCCTTGTCGGGTGATGCATTTCTGCTGGCCGCCAAAGTCACTTTTATTGCGCACATTCCCATCATGATTATAGAAGGGTTTGTAACCGGGGCCGCGGTGGTGCTTATCAGCAAAGTGAAGCCGGAGCTTCTTGGGATAACGGACTAAGTCAATGAAAATGCATACATTCTTTTTTATTTTGCTAAGCCTGTGTCTTGTCGAAGCAAACGCGCATAACGTGCTCGGTGGGGTCTATGCCATTGGTGAAGACGTTGAGGGTGAAATTGGTTTTTCCAATGGTGACATGGCTGCTGCGGGTAATGTTGTTTTTGTGCGTGATGCCAGCGGTGCGCAAATTACGGTGGTTGAAACAGATGACGAGGGCTTTTTTGCCTTCACGGCTACGCAGCGTATTGACCACTATATTTTTTCGGATTTAGGCTCGGGGCATGTCTTTAATTACGTCTTGCCTGCAGATGAGTTACCCGATTCTTTAGGCAGTATTGTAACGGTGAAAGCGGTTGAGGCGGTGCTATCTGATAGCGATCTTGATCCACACAGCGCGCAACTTAAAGTGATGATAGAAAAAGCAGTGGCTAAACAAATACGTCCATTGCGAAAAGAACTGAACGAGTATAAAGAGAAAGTCTCGCTGCAAGATATGCTAGGTGGTATTGGCTATATTTTTGGTTTATGCGGTGTTGGCATTTGGCTGGCGCAGCGCAACCAAAAAAACAACGGGGCAGGCTAATACCATGCCCCAAAATTTAGAGCACAGCGGAAGCTCCTGGAAAGGTCAGCAGCTTAAACATCAAACCTCTCTAATTGATCGCTTCGATGCACGGGTGCGCATTGTGTTAATCGCGTTATTCGCCTGTGTGGTCGTGTTACCCAATAGCTTGTTGGTAGCGGGTATCGGTCTACTTATTGGCTTGCTGCTCGTTGTGCTCGCCAGGCTAAATATGAAGCGGATATTTAGGCGTGTATTGGCAATGGACATGTTTATGATTTTTTTAATTATCATGTTGCCCTTTACGACGCCGATTAAAGTGCCGGCTGATATTTTGTTTGAACTATTCGGTTTGCAGGCGAGTCGGCAAGGATTGCTTCATGCCGTATTAATTGCAGTAAAGGCCAATGCCGTGGTGCTCGCATTACTCGCGGTTGTGGGTACCATGAGTGCGACGCAGTTCGGTCATTCTCTGGCGCGTATCGGAGTTTCTGAAAAGCTGGTCCATTTGTTGTTGTTTACGGTGCGCTATCTCGATGTTATTGGACAAGAATACAAGCGCATGCGCCGAGCAATGCAAGCTCGCGCGTTCGTGTTGCGGGTAGATAAACACACATGGCGTTCAATTGGTTATTTAATCGGAATGCTGTTGATTCGCGCCATGGAGCGCTCCGAACGTATTATGAATGCGATGAAATGTCGTGGTTACCATGGTCAGTTTTATTTGTTAGATCATGGGTCACTTGCCGCGCGAGATTATTATTTAGTCGCCTTAAGTGTGCCTTTTTTAGGTATGCTAATCGGCATGGCGTTAATTTTATGAATAGCGGCTGAGGTATTCATGCAACCATTAATAGAAACGCGCGGGTTAAGCTACCGATATCCGAGGCAAGGCGAGGTCCTGTCGCACGTTGATTTCTCGCTGTTTGCAGGCGACCGCGTTGCATTGATCGGGCCTAACGGGGCCGGGAAAACAACCTTTTTGCATTTGCTGGTCGGCTTGAAAAAAGCGAAAGCAGGTGAGGTGTTTGCCTATGGTTCGGTGCGAAAGACTGAAGCACAATTTGTTGAAGTAAGGGCTAAATCTGGTTTTTTGTTTCAAGACCCTGACGACCAATTATTCTGTCCGACGGTTATTGAAGATGTTGCCTTCGGCCCGCTGAATTTGGGTCGTAGTAAAGAACAGGCTGAAAGTCTCGCACGTAAGACCCTCGCTTCATTGGGGATGGTAGGCTATGAGGAGCGTGTCGCACATCAGTTATCCGGAGGCGAGAAACGCCTTGTGGCACTCGCGTCGGTCCTGGCAATGGAGCCACAAGTTTTGTTATTGGATGAGCCGACAAATGCGCTCGATAGCCGCGCGCAAAAGCGCTTGCTAGACGTATTAATGACGCTCCCACAAGCGATGATTATTATTTCACATGATGATGAGTTTTTAGCCGATATTGCAACGCGCTACATTCGTTTAGACGCCGCAAGATTTTCGGAAGCGGATGCATGTTTCGCTAAAGGAATCGCGTAATGCGTTTATTTACGCCTTTAAAAAACAGCGTGTTTCGCTATTTGTTTTTTGCTCAAGTTATCTCCTTGTTAGGGACCGGATTAGCGACCGTTGCCCTAGCGTTGCTTGTTTATGAGCAATTCTCGGCGTCTGCCGGCATCATACTGGGTGGGGTGTTGGCGATAAAAATGGTGGCTTATTTACTAACGGCGCCAATTGCCGGTGCTTATGCGAATCGTTTGCCGCGTAAGGCGTGGTTGCTGAGCCTGAATATTATCAGAGCGTTTCTTGTCTTGGCCCTGCCGCTGGTGTCTGAATTATGGCAGCTCGTTGTTTTAATATTTGTATTAAATGTGATTACCGCCGGCTATACACCCGTTTACCAGGCTCTGTTGCCTGATGTATTAGAAAATGATGAGCTGTATACGCAAGGTTTATCACTGTCTCGTCTAGCGATGGATGTCGAAGCGCTACTGAGCCCGGTTATTGCTGCCGCCTTACTGCTGAGTATGTCTTACACTTGGCTTTTTGGGCTGAATGCTCTGGCGTTTGTCATGGCGGCGGTTTTCTTGCTGGTGATCCGTATACCAAGCATGAAACCAAGTGAACGGACCGGCGGCATATGGCAACAACTGACGTTTGGCGTTCGCAGTTATTGGTCTACGCCACGTTTGAAGGCGGTTCTATATGCCAATCTAGCGATGAGTGCTGCAGGGGCAATGATCATCGTGAATACGGTTATTTATGTGCGGGCGAATCTTTTATTACCTAACGAGTATGTTGCATTATTGATGGCAGCCGCGGGGGCCGGTTCAATGCTTGGCGCAGTCGTTGTACCGAGTATTCTCTCCGTGTTTTCTGATCGATTGGTGATGCTTGCCGGGGGCGCAGTTTCTGGTCTGGCCATGTTGTTAGCAGGACTGATTGCAGAACAATCTCCAGCCTATTTGATGTTGTTTCCCATTTGGTTATTAGTAGGCATCGGTAGTGCGTTTGTGTTGATTGTGAGTGGTCGCCTCGTTAGGGATTCGTGCAATAAGTCAGACAGAAATGACTATTTTGCCGCCAATTTCTCATTAACCCACGGTATGTGGCTTATTTGCTATTTATTGGCCGGTGTTTTAGGCAGTCTCTTAGGCTTAACGATGACCTTTATCGTGATAGGATGCATTGCCCTAGTGGCAACTGGCTTCTCGATAATAGTGTGGCCAAAAAATGCGGCGGCGGGTCTATGGCATGAGCACCCTGAGATGAATCATCAGCATCCGCATGTGCATGATGTGCACCATCAACATGAGCATCAAGGCTGGGAAGGGCCCGAACCGCATGTACATCCGCATTATCATGCGCAACATACGCATAAGCATCGCTTTGTCATAGACGAACATCATGTGCATTGGCCGAGGCAATCTTAACGTGAAGGGCACAAGATGCTAGAACAGACCCATAATAAAACGCGATCAGAGTTCCCGTTTGCGGCGGTGGTAGGGCAGCAGGAATTTAAGCTGGCTTTAGTGCTCGTGGCGATCAACCCGACGATCAGTGGTGTGGTGATTAGTGGGCCTAGAGGCTGCGCTAAATCGACGCTTGCGCGGGGGTTAGCGGAACTTTTGCCTGCCCAAAACGCAGCGTCGTTTGTGACCTTGCCATTGGGCGCAACAGAAGAGATGTTACTGGGTACGCTGAGTCTTGATAAAGTGCTCAACAGCAAGGAGCTCGCATTTCACCCGGGCTTGCTCAGTAAAGCGCATCAAGGCGTTCTGTATGTGGATGAAGTAAATTTATTACCGGACAATCTTGTCGACTTGCTGCTCGACGTTGCAGCGAGTGGTATCAATCACGTTGAACGCGATGGTATTAGCCATCAGCACGCGGCCGAGTTCCTATTGATTGGTACGATGAACCCTGATGAGGGTGAGTTGCGGCCGCAGCTCCATGACCGATTCGGTTTGTGTGTTGAGCTAGATAATCAATTCTCAATAGAGGAGCGTGTTGAAATTGTGCAAGCGCGTGACGCCTTCGACTTAGACCCCGAGGGTTACAGCGCACGCTATGAACAAGCACAATTGCAACTGACTGAAAAGATTTTGAATGCGAGTAAGGCGCTCCCACACATCACCTGCTCCGATGCGCTTCGATTAGACATTGCAAAACGTTGCGTTGATGCAAATGTAGACGGTTTAAGAGCCGATATCGTTTGGTACCGTACCGCACTTGCGCATGCGGCATGGGTGGGGCGAGATGCAGTAAGCGCTGAGGATATTGATGCGGTAGCAGAACTCGTACTCCGGCATCGACGTAGCGCGCGTCCTTCGCCACCGCCAGGCCCAACTCAATCGCCTAGCGACGAGGGTCGTCGGCCTGCTTCAAATTTTAAACGTCCAGATGATTCGCATAAACATAGCGCAAATCAAAATTCTCAAACTCAAGCACCGCAGCCACAAACCCAGTCAGCTGACGGCTCTGAGCTAGGTGATTGGGGAAGCATGCCATCGCAGCACAAACTTGGCATCGCAACGCTCACTGACGCGCTTGGCGAATTACTGCCAATCGAAAAAGCACAGCAATCATTGCGTGTAACGAATCCACCGTCCGCGGATTTTAGTAATAACGTAAGGCGCGGCGATAGAAACGGCCGCCGCGACTCGCTTACATGGAACCATTCTCCCGATTGGTTCGCGACCTTGCTGGCTAACATAGGCGAGTGGCCACCTGAGCGCCTACGGTTTCGCAAAAATAAATCGGGACAGACGGCGTTGCATGTCGTGTTGTTTGACACCTCAGCCTCTACTTTGCAAGGCGATGTCTTCGCTTTTGCCAAAGGTGCGCTTGCTGAAATTGCGCGCAAAGCCTACTTAAAGAGAGAGCAGCTTGCCGTCTTTGGCTTTGGTAATAACGAAATAAAACCCTTGCTGGCCAAAGTGCGCGCACCGAAACAAATATCTGCTTGGTTGGAGACAATTTCAGCGGCAGGTGGTACCCCCATGCAAAAAGGGTTAGATGAGATGTTTCGGTATACGCAAACGATTTGTGCCCAAAACACTAGCGTAAACCTAACAAATTATATTATTTCGGATGGACGGACGCGGGCTGATTTAACGCTCTCGAAAGCGTCCGAAAATTGCGTTTGGATTGATACGGAGCAAGCAGATGTTCCGAGGGGCAAGGGTAGATTTTTTGCTGAACAATTGGGCGCTGTATACATATCAATTCAACAGGAATTGACCCACTTAAAAAATGCGCCTGTAGGAGTGGCACGATGAAATCGCATCAAGACAGAATGGCACGTAAAAAAGCGGTCATGGACGAGAGAATAGCTAAAGCGACTGAAGAACGTGGGGTTTTAATTCTGCTCAAAGGCAACGGGAAAGGTAAAAGTAGTTCGGCGTTTGGAACCATGGCGCGAGCGGTTGGTCATGGCCAGCGTGCAGCGGTCATACAATTTATCAAAGGTCGAAAAGAAACCGGCGAGCACAAACTTTTTCGCGAGCATGAACGTATCGACTGGCATGTCATGGGGCATGGGTTTACCTGGGAGACACAAGACAAAGACCAAGATATTGCCGCAGCCGAAAAAGCCTGGGCGCTGGCTGAGCGGTACTTGAAGGATCCGAGTTACGATTTCCTGGTATTCGATGAAATGGCGTACATGTTTAAATATAAGTACTTGGCATTGCAGCCGGTCATTGACGCCTTGCAAGCGAGACCTGCCCATCAGCACGTTATGATTACCGGTCGGCGTATGCCAGAAGACTTAGAAGCCATAGCGGATACGATCAGTAATATCATGGACGAGCGGCATGCGTTTAGATTAGGTGTTAAAGCCCAAGCAGGGATTGAGTTTTAATGAGCGAACTTGTCAGCGAACTAGTGTCTAGTAGTCAGGCCGTTACAAACGGGGAGAATGGTCAAGCTGTTTGCCCCGCGTTATTTTTAGTGGCCCCAAGTTCTGGGGAGGGTAAAACAACCATTACCGCAGCACTTGCCCGTGCCTTGCGTAAACAAGGGAAGGCGGTGCGTGTTTTCAAGACCGGCCCCGATTATCTTGATCCACAAATTTTAGCGCAGGCTTCTGGTAATGAGGTTGAGCCGTTAGACATGTGGATGGCTGGTGAAGCTTACTGCCAACAGAAACTTTATGAGGCGGCTTGCACCTCAGATTTAATTATTGTGGAAGGCGCGATGGGCATGTTTGACGGCGAGCCTTCCAGCGCAGATCTAGCGGTACGATTTAACATACCGATGGCGATCGTTATGAACGTGAAGGGGATGGCGCAGACAGCAGGGGCAATTGCGACGGGCCTTGCAGGGTATAGAGCGGATCTCACTATTGCAGGGTTGATCGCTAATCATTGCAGCACCGAGCGACATGCAGAACTTATTCGAGATGCGTTGCCTGACAGTATACCTTTGCTCGCAACGCTTGCGAGAGATGAGCAGGTCGCGTTACCAGAGCGACATCTTGGCCTAGTTCAGGCTGAAGAGGTGCGCGAGGAGTTAGAGTTAAGATTTGAACGGGGCGTTGATTGGATTGGTAAGCAAGCCTTGCTGAGCGCACCGCGGCCGACCGTATTTAAGTCAGCGAATCTAGCACCATGTGAGGCCTATCTGAGCGGTAAGCGGATCGCGATTGCGAAGGATGCGGCCTTCAGTTTTATCTATGATGCCAATGTGCGCTTGCTGCAAAGTCTGGGCGCAGAGCTTACCTATTTCTCACCGTTGAACGATGCGCAACTGCCAGACGCTGATGCGCTATGGTTGCCCGGTGGGTACCCTGAATTGTACGCAGCGCAGTTGGCTGCTAACACGAGCATGTGTCAGTCGATACAGGGCTTCCACGATCAGAATAAGGCTATCCTGGCCGAATGTGGTGGGCTTTTGTATTGTTTGCAGACCTTGACCGATTTAGATTCCCATGAGCATGTGATGTTAGGTCTGCTTGAGGGTGATGGTGCGATGCGAGGTAAACGCGGTTGTCAGGGTATGCAAACCGCCTGTTTGCCTGAAGGCGAGGTTCGGGGCCATGCGCATCATCGCTCTAGAAGCCAAAATACGCCTGAACCAATAGCCTATGGACGGCGCCAAAGACACACCGCACCGGGTGAAGCAATTTATCGGCAGGGTAGTTTAACGGCCAGCTACTTACATCTTTTTTTTCCATCAAATCCAATCGCGATGGCACATTTGTTTTCGGGATCAGAGGCTTCTAATTTGATCTCTCGAGCGGGACGATAAGCCGCATGTGGCCAGAGAGCGGCGAGCAACCCAAACCCTTGCGAACAGGGTTAACAACGGGTACGTGTGCAACGGCCTGTTGTGTAGCGGCTGCCCAGGCCTTGCTTGCTGGCAAACGGCCAGAGAAAGTAGAGGTTACGCTGCCTAAAGGTAAAGAACGTATTTTGCTGATCGAAGGGTACGATGTTTTAGATGATGGCAAATGCATTCGTACTTCAACGATTAAAGACGCCGGTGACGATCCAGATGTAACGCATGGCGCGCGAATTTTTGTTGAGCTGAGCCTGAGCGAAACGCCAGGCGTCACATTTCTCTCTGCGCAAGGTGTCGGAACAGTCACCCGTGAGGGCTTGGTGCTCGAGATTGGTGAGCCCGCAATAAATCCAGTGCCACGCGCGATGATGAATGCTCATTTAGAGAAAGCCGCGCTAGTGTATAAGTATCGAGGTGGTTTCAAGTTGGCGGTTGGCGTCGAGAACGGAGAGCTATTAGCACAGAAAACCATGAACCCGCGTCTGGGTATTGTCGGCGGGTTATCCATTTTGGGCACAACCGGCATTGTCCGGCCCTATTCATGTGCGGCCTACATTTCCTCAATTCATCAAGGGATTGATGTGGCAAATGCCAATGGTATTCAGCATATCGCGGCCACGACCGGCAGTACCAGTGAGGCGGCGATTCAAGCGCATTATCAATTGGACGCCATGGCCTTACTTGAAATGGGTGATTTTGTAGGCGCCGTTCTGAAGCATTTGCGCAAAGTGCCTATCGCTAAGGTCTCGCTCTGTGGAGGATTTGGCAAGATCAGCAAACTTGCGAACGGGCATATGGATTTAAATAGTCGCTCTTCTTCGATTGATTTTGCGCAGCTGGCTGCAATGGCGAAGACCGCCGGTGCAGACGCCACGTTATTGCATGCAATTGGCGAGGCAAATACCAGCATGCAAGTATTTGAAATGTGTCAGTCGCAGGGAGTCGAAATTGGCGATTTACTTTGCGCCGAAGCCTTGCGCGCGGCGAGAAAAGTAGTCCGCCATAAGACGGGCGCTGAGATCATTTTAGAGGTTTGGGCGGTAGATCGTCGCGGCAATTTTATTGGTTCAGCTGTCGAGGGTTCGCGGTGAATATTTTGCTTCTCGGGGGCACCGCAGATGCGCGTATTTTTGCCAGCCGGTGTTTTGATGAGGGGCTGTTTAATAAAACACGGGAACATCGGTTGATCTACAGTGTGGCAGGACTTGTTCGGCAACCAGATGTGCCGTGTGAGGTTATTTCTGGTGGTTTCACCCAATATGGTGGTTTGGCGCACTATATTGAGTCGCATTACATTGATTTGGTGTTGGATATGACCCATCCCTATGCCAAGAAAATGAGTGAAACCGCGGTTGATGTGTGCGGGCGGCTTTCAGTGCCATGCTTGAGATTTGTGCGCAAGGCTTGGTCGGTTGAAGCCGGTGATCGCTGGGTCGATGTTCAGAATTGGGATCAGGTTTGTGGGTATGCAGCACCGTATCGAAATATTTTATTAAGCGTGGGTCAGGTGTCCGATGCGCAGCTCCAGCAACTCAAAACCGCTACGCAATCGCGCATACTGTTGCGAACCGCAGCAACGCCACGTATTACCTTGCACAACAAGTACCCCGACGAGATTTTGTGGGTTAAGGGCATTGGCCCGTTCGATTATGCGTCTGAGTTGCAGTTATTGACCGAGCATCAGATCGATTTGGTCGTGAGCAAAAATAGCGGCGGTGAGTCAACTTACGCCAAAATTGCCGCAGCGAGACAATTAGGTGTGCCGGTTGTGATGATGCAGCGTCCGACTGTGACGCTGCCGAAACTGGTCATGAATGATTTAGAGAGTTGTCTTACCGGGCTAAAATCTATGTTGCAGAACTACCTGCCATGTAAATCAGCGACCCCAGAGAGATTCAATTAAGCGATGCCGTACGATTTTGAACTGAACCCGCAAGCAATTGAAAAGCAAAGCTTCGAGCAGATTAGAGCGTTGACCGAGCTGTCGGCATTTAGCCGTGAAGAGCAGCAGGTCGTCATGCGTATCGTACACAGTCTAGGTGTGCCTGAGGTGGCCGAGAACGTAATGTTCAGTGCCGATGCGTGTGCAAAAGGTCGCCAAGCGTTGGCAAATAACTGCGCTGTTCTATGTGATGTCGAGATGGTTAAGCAAGGCGTGACCAAACGGATGATTGCGCAAGAACCATTATGCTTTTTGAATGATCAAGGAGTAGCGGATCGAGCCAAACGCCGCGGGGAAACCCGCTCTATGGCTGCACTGGATGCGTGGCAGCCCCTACTTGAAGATAGCGTTGTACTGATCGGAAATGCGCCGACCGCTTTATTTCGCTTATTGGAAATGATTGAACAGGGCACGCAAAAACCTGCGTTGGTGATTGGGATGCCCGTAGGATTTGTCGGTGCGGCAGAATCAAAACAAGCCCTTTGGGAGGCGCATGAACACCTAGGATTAGACTGCATTACGTTAGCGGGCCGACAAGGCGGTAGCGCAGTGACTGCGGCCGCATGTAATGCGCTACTGCGCTGCAATCATGGAGAATGGTACTAGATGCCTATTCATGTGATTGGTTTGGGTGTGGCTGAACAAGCACACCTGGACACCTGCGCGCTAGGTGCCTTGCAAGCAGCCAATATAGTTGTGGGTTCGCAGCGGCAGTTAGCGACGGTAAAGGGGCACTTGTCAGTCGGGCAACAGCGCATTGAACTGCCGAAGTTGCCGCAACTTGCGAGCGAGATAGAGCACTGGTTAAAGAAGGGCGATACGGTTTGTCTGCTTGCCTCGGGCGATCCTTTATATTTTGGTATTGGTAAATGGGTGCGCGACACCTTTCCTAGACTAAACCTTGGGACAGAGCTCTGTTTTTATCCCGGCGTTTCAAGTATTCAGTCGGCTTGCCATCGCTTAGCTTGGTCGCTTCAAGACGTAGACGTTATCTCATTGCATGGACGGCCTTTAAATGGCTTGACGGCATGTTTAAAGACTGATTCGCGCTACGTATTGTTAACGGATAAAGACAGTAATCCGCAGGCCATTGCGACAGCGTGTGTCGCGGCAGGGTTCCGCTCTGCGGTCATCACGGTTTGCGAAAAGTTGGGCTATGGCGATGAACAAGTGCGCCGCTTTGACGCGGAGGCGCTTCGTGACGGTGTAGCCAGCCAAATCGTTTTTGAGGCCTTGAATGTAGTCTGTCTGCAGACTTTCGAGTCGAGTGGTTATTGGCCTTCCTTTCCGGGTATTCCAGATACGCAGTTAAGTACAGACAAAGGCCAGGGTCGGGGTATGTTAACCAAGCGAGAGGTGCGTCTCGCTATTTTGTCCTTAATGCAGCCATCAGCCGAGGATTGTATTTGGGATGTGGGTGCCGGCTGCGGTGGCGTCTCAACTGAATTGGCATTATGGGGTCATGGCGCACAGGTTTATGCGATTGAGCATCACGAGGAACGTCTGCGTTGTTTACATGAAAATCAGCAAAAATTTGGTTTGATGGGCTGTCTTCATATTATTTCTGGCATGGCGCCGACGGCGTGTGCGCGTTTACCAAAAGCAAATAAGGTATTTGTCGGCGGCAGCGGTGGTCAACTCCACGCCATGCTCGCGCAAGCTTGGCAAACATTGCCAACGCAGGGCGTACTCGTGGCGAGTGCCGTAACTGAACAATCTCGACAACAACTGTATGCCTTTTGTCATGCGCACAGTTCATTTGAATCCGGTGCAGCAGAGACGCTCGAAATAACCGTGAGTCGGGGTGAAAGTCTGGCCGGTGGTCTCTACTACAAGCCAAATCTGCCGGTGACGCTATATAAGTTAACAAAGCAAGCAGGAGCCTCAGATGTCTAGTTCAGACGAAATGCACGCTGCGCATCAAACGCCTCGCCGCGGCGTATTTTATGGCGTAGGTGTCGGGCCAGGGGACCCAGAATTACTGACCATGAAGGCGTTTCGATTAATCAAACAAGCGTCTGTGATTAGCTATTTAACGAGTGGTAAAAATGGCTCACAGGCAAAAACGATTGCAAGGCTTGCATTGGCTGAGCGCGCTGCGCTCACTGATGCGCAAGAAATTTCAATTAATATGCCTATGTCTAAAGATCGTACCTTGGCAAACAAAGCCTATGACCTTGGGGCAGAACAAATTCGTACCGCGCTAAACGCAGGGCAAGATGTATTATTTTTATGTGAAGGTGATCCCTTATTTTTTGGCTCATTCGCATACTTATTAGAACGCCTAGAGGGTGATTTTTGTTGTGAAGTGGTCCCCGGCATTTCTTCGGTTAATGCCGCTGCATGCGCCTTACTTACGCCCTTAACCATGTTGAAAGAATCATTTGCTGTAGTGAGTGGTCGTCATACCGATGCACAAATTGAGGCCGCGTTGCGTGGCCACGATAGCGTTGTCATTATGAAGGCGGGTCAAGCAAGGCAACGTTTGCTCGACTTGCTAAAACGCACAGGCCGATTTGGTGATGCGGCATACCTTGAATACATTGGTCGTGATAATCAAAAGGTTATCAAGGCGCTGGACCAGTTGCCTGATGAGCCAGGCCCCTACTTCTCTTTGTTCGTGGTGCTGCCCACCGGGGCGCGAAGCGAATGACACGAATAATTGCCTTAACCGATGCAGGCCTTGCCCTTGCTGAGCGGCTCGTCGCTCAGTTGGATAATGCACAGGTATGGTTTAAACCAAGCCCATTCGCCGAAAGTATTCAGCAGGCGTTTACCAAAGGTGAACGGCTTATATTTATTTGCGCGACCGGTATTGTTATGCGCGCATTGGCACCGGTGTTGGTCAGTAAACATGATGATCCGCCAGTCTTGGTTCTAGATGAAATGGGTCGCTTTGTTGTTCCTTTGTTATCTGGCCATGAAGGTGGCGCGAATGAATGGGGACGGGGTGTTGCGCAAAATCTTGGCGCGCAGCTTGTGTTAACGACGGCCAACACCTACTTGAAGCCCCTATACACAGTGGGGATGGGATGCGAAAGAAACTGCCCGCTGCCAGAACTAAAGACCTTACTTACCGCCTGCTTAGATGAAATTGGTTTAGAGACATGTCAGCTCAGTGCGCTCGCAAGTATTGATATTAAATTCGATGAGGTGGGTCTAATTGAGCTGGCTCAAGAGTTGGCGCTTCCGTTTCAAACGTGGTCAAAAGAGCAGTTACGTGAGGTTGAGACACAGCTGAGCGTCAAATCTGATTATGTATATGAAACGGTCGGCGTATACGGTGTTGCCGAGTCAGCGGCGCTGTATGCGGCCAAAGCGCTCAGTGACTCGCCGGCTGAGCTTGTGCTTACAAAGCAGAAAACAGCAAAAGCGACTTGCGCGATAGCGCGTGCGTATACGGGCAAAGTTGATACGCATAATGAGCAACCAAGTGTGTCGCGTTAAGTATCGAAAGTGATGGCATTTTAATTATATTGTTAGGAATTTTAGTTAGCACATGAAACAGTTATTTGTTGTAGGGACAGGGCCCGGTGATCCGAGCTTAATTGCCCCAAAAGCACGCGAGGCGATAGAGGCCAGCAGTGATTTAGTCGCCTATGGATTATATATGGATTTGCTGGGCGATATCTGTGCTGGCAAGCAGCATCATGATTTGCCTCTCGGCGAAGAAATTGGCAGGGCGAAGCTAGCACTTGAACTTGCGGCGAGTGGGAAAACGACGGCGCTGTTATCAAGTGGAGATATTGGTATCTATGCAATGGCCACCGTGGTCTTTGAGTTACTTGATCAACAGTTGCAAGGGCAAATTGATCAGCCGGAATGGCTTGAGGTTGAGGTGGAAGTGATTCCAGGTATTTCAGCCATGCAAGCGGGAGCGAGTCGTGTGGGCGCGCTGCTTGGCCACGATTTTTGTACCATTTCTTTGTCAGATCTACTCACGCCCTGGGAAACCATCGATAAGCGCATTCATAGTGCCGGCGCCGGTGATTTTGTCGTCTCGTTCTATAACCCTGTGTCAAAGAAAAGAGATTGGCAACTGAATCATGCACGGGATGTTTTGTTGCAATACCGACCCGCCTCAACCCCCGTATTGTTGGGGCGGCAATTAACGCGAGAAGATGAGCAGGTAACGATTACGACGCTCGAAAAACTCGATGCCAAAGACGTAGATATGTTTACTTTAGTGAGTGTTGGTAATAGTGAATCTCGTCATATCGTCAATGGTAATAAACAATGGCTATACACGCCCAGAGGCTATAAGAAAAAATTATGACCGTATACTTTATTGGTGCGGGTCCGGGTGATCCAGAACTTATGACCCTAAAAGGGCAGAGCGTGTTGGAGCGTTGTCCTATCGTCCTTTATGCAGGCTCGTTGGTACCCAGAGAAGTGGTAGAGTCGGTGGAAAGTACCGCTGAGCTTATTGTCGATACCGCTGCAATAGATTTGGAAGAAATTTCAGCTCATATCGAGCAGGCACACAAAGACGGCAAAGATGTGGCACGACTGCAATCGGGCGATCCATCACTGTATGGCGCGATTGGCGAGCAAATACGCCGACTTGAACAGTTAGGCATCGATTATGAAATTATTCCAGGCGTGAGTGCCGTGGCCGCATCGGCCGCGTATTTAGGCAAAGAGCTGACGTTATCAGGCGTTTCCCAGACCCTCATCATGACGCGCTATGAGGGAAAAACACCTTTCCCTGAGGGGGAACGCCTGCCGCAACTTGCTAAGAGCGGCGCTACTTTGGCGATCCACTTAGGTGTGACCCGCATACATAAAATTGTTGAAGAATTGATCCCCCATTACGGCGAGGACTGCCCCGTTGCGGTGTGTTATCGAACGAGTTGGCCAGATCAAGACAAGGTGATGGGTACCCTCAAGGATATTGTTGTAAAAGTACGCGAGAAGAAATTTGCGCGTACCGCACTCATATTAGTGGGACATGTACTAGATACGGATGAGTTTGCCGATTCTTACCTTTATGCCAAAGATAAGGCACATGTATTTCGTCCCAAAGTAAAACCCGCAAGCCCACGAAAAATAAAGCGTTAGATATACCGTCCAACGTTTTCACGTAACTAATTTTGAAGAGATTTACATGCAATTAAATAAAATACCGACCACGATCGTAACGGGCTTCTTAGGCAGTGGTAAAACCACCTTACTGTCAAATGTCATCAAACAAGCGCAAGGAAAGCGCATCGCGGTGATCGTGAATGAATTTGGTGAACTGGATATTGATGCCGACTTGTTGCGCAGTTGTCCGCTCTCGTGCGAAGACGAGGGCGAAGGCGAAGCGAACGTGGCGGCGACCAATATTGATGAGGGTATATATGAGTTAGCGAATGGCTGCATTTGCTGTACGGTTGAAGAAGAGTTCCTGCCGGTGATGCAACAATTAGTTGAGCGTCGTGATGACATTGACCATATCCTCATTGAAACGAGCGGTTTGGCTTTACCCAAACCGCTAGTACAAGCGTTTAATTGGCCGGGAATAAAAGAATACTGCACGGTGGATGCGGTAATTACGGTGATTGACGGGCCCGCCGTTGCGGCGGGTCGGTTCGCCCAAGACGAAGACAAGATTCAAGCGCAGCGCCTAGCTGACGAGAGTCTTGATCATGACCCTAGCTTAAAAGAGTTATTGGAAGATCAGTTAAGTGCCGCCGATTTAGTGGTGGTTAGTAAAAATGATCTGCTGGATACCGCGCAACGAGAGCGAGTAGCGCAGGTGGTAACGAATCGTGTACCGAGTGAAGTTAAAACTACGTACATCAGTAATGGTGATACCTCACTGGATGCGATTATTGGTTTAGATGCCGCCGCAGAAGAGCGTATTAACGCGGTGCATAATCATCATGATCATCATCATGCGCACGGCGAGCATCATGCGCACGCGCACGATCATTTCGACTCTTTTGTCGTCACGCTAGGCGAAGTAAACAGTGACAAATTACAGGCAGCGATACAGCAGGTGCTCAACGACTATAATATTTTCCGTGTTAAAGGGTTCGCGGCGCTTCCTGATAAGCCTATGCGGCAGGTATTGCAGGCCGTTGGGCAGCGTTTAGATGTGTATTTCGATCGCCCTTGGCGAACGGACGAAGCGCACCAGACACAACTTGTGTTTATTGGAAAAGGTATCGCACACGACCCAATAAAAGAAGCGCTTGGCGTGGCGGTCGTATGACTTTTCTCCGTCTTGTTTGAGCACTGACGTATGCACCTGCTCGCGGCTAAACCTGGTGGCTTTGTTGATGATGAAGGTATTATCGATCTTGATCAAAGCCCGGCAGAGCTCGTTATTCTGACTGCGGCAGACAGCAGCGTGTCGGCGTTATCGTGTGCCTTGCAAGAAATCAGTGAGGCAGTGTCTGATAGCGCGGAGATGGTGTTACCGCGCGTTCGGTTAGCCAATTGGATGCAATTATTGAAACCGGCGGCGTATGATTTGTATGAGCATAAAGTGCTCGATCAGGCGCAAGTGGTGGTGGTGTCGTTGTTGGGCGGTGCGAGTTATTGGGCCTATGGGTTTGAGCGTCTGGTTGCATGGCAACAACAATCGACCCCCAGTAAAGCGCGCACATTGATTATCGTGCCTGGTGATGACAACCTTGACCCTGAGTTGTTAAGTGCCTGTTCCGTTCCTGCCGAAGAGGTGCATCGTGTTTGGCGGTACCTGCGCGAAGGCGGGGTTGAGAACGCAACGCAACTGCTCCGGTTTATCTTCACGCAGTACATTAACCAAACTGACGCGTTGTCGTTAACTTGGAAAGAGCCCAAGCCCTTCCCAAAGTGCATGATTTACGAGCCAGGTATCGGGCCCAGTACCTTGCTGTCTTGGCAGAATAAGCTGCGTGAATCCCCTGGTTTAACGAAGTGTGATAACCGACCGGTTGTACTCTTACTGTTTTACCGCAGCCACTTGCAAAGCGCTAATACGGCAATGTTTGATGCGTTTATTGAACAACTCAGTGTGGAAAATTTACGCGTGTTACCGGTTGCGATCAGTTCGCTAAAAGACGCCGCCTCGTTAGCGCTTGTGAATACCCTGATCGAACAAACTGATACGCAACTCATCTTAAACGCGACCGGCTTTGCGACGAATACCGTGGCAAGTCCAGACTTAAGTTCTGAACCCAGTACCTTTAAATCGCCCTTTGATAAACCCGTGGTTGTGTTGCAGCTTGTGTTGTCTGGCAGCACCGAAGAAGACTGGCTCGAACACAGCCAGGGCTTACGCAGTCGCGATTTAGCAATGCAGATCGTGTTGCCTGAGATGGATGGTCGCGTGGCCACCCGCGCGATTAGCTTTAAGTCAGAGCGTTATTTCGATCCACGCGCCGAAACAAGTGTGATTCAGTATGTTTTACATGCCGAACGTGCGGCGTTTGTTGCCCAGTTATCACGCCGTTATTGCCAGCTATCGAGCAAACCTAATGCAGAAAAACGGGTGGCCTTAGTGCTTGCCAATTACCCAACTAAAGATGGTCGAATTGGTAATGGTGTGGGCCTAGATACACCTAATTCGGCGCGGCAAATTCTGCTCGCGATGCAAGACGCTGGGTATCCCGTTAGTGAAGTACCTGACGATGGTAATGGTTTGATTGAGGCGTTATTGACGTCGGTCACTAATAATCCCAATACCCTGCATCATCTACCTTGCTGGCAAAGCGTTGACCTAGAAAGCTATAACCATTTTTTTGCTGAGCTTCCGTTGTCGTGTCAGCATGCGGTAACTGAACAGTGGGGGCCGCCGGAAGCCGATATCAAGTTTCGTCAAGGCCGCTTGATGGTGTCGGGCATTCGGTTAGGGGAGACGTTTGTCGGTATTCAGCCAGCACGAGGTTTTAATATTGATCTGGTCGCCAACTACCATGACCCAGATTTGATTCCGCCGCACAATTATTTAGCATTTTATTTTTGGCTACGTCACGTATACAAAGTAGAGGCGATCATTCATGTCGGTAAACATGGCAATTTGGAATGGCTACCCGGAAAGGGCGTGGCATTATCGGACACCTGTTGGCCAGATATAGCGCTCGGGCCATTGCCGCATTTTTATCCATTTATTGTGAATGACCCCGGCGAAGGGGCGCAAGCGAAGCGACGCACGCAAGCGGTTATTATTGACCATCTCATGCCTCCGATGACCCGTGCAGAGACCTACGGCCCTTTATCCGAGCTAGAGTCTTTGGTTGACGAGTACTATCAGGCGATGGGGATGGACGATAAACGCGAGACGTATTTACGTCAGACAATTATTGATCAGGTCAAAGAAACGCATGTGCTCGATGAATTAGGCGCCAAAGATACCTCCGATGACCAGGCCGTATTGAATGAGCTAGATGCCTATTTATGTGATATTAAAGAAGCACAAATCAGGCATGGTTTGCATATATTAGGCGTGTTACCAGCGCCTGAAAAATTGGCTGATACCCTCGTCGCCTTGTTGCGCTTGCCGAGAGGCGGGGAACAAAAAAGCCAAGGTATTTTGCATAACCTCGTTGAGGATTTATCGCTCAGCAATAATGAGCAAACCTTTGACCCGCTCGCTGCCACGTCGCAGCCTTGGCAGGGTGACCGGCCTGGCCTATTGCTGCAGATAGACGATCAGGTGTGGCGTACCGAGGCGGATACACGCGAGCGCTTAGAATTGCTGGCGAAGCAGTTAATCATTGACTGCGTGTTAAGTGATACAACGCAGCGCTCGCTGGAGAATTTACCCGCGACGGCCGCTCAACTTCACTTTACGAGAACAATACTTTTACATGCGTTGCACAAGAGTGCTGAGCAAGAGATCTCTGCATTATTAGCCGGATTGTCGGGTCAGCGCATTGACCCAGGCCCCAGCGGTGCGCCAACCCGCGGTCGACTCGATACCTTGCCGACAGGTCGCAATTTCTTTTCAGTGGATAATCGAGCTATACCATCCCCTGCAGCCTGGGAAATTGGCAAGCGGTCAGCGCAAGCGTTGATTGAGCGGCATTTACAATTGCATGGCGACTTTCCAAAGCAGCTGGGTTTATCTGTATGGGGAACCGCGACCATGCGTACCGGTGGAGATGATATCGCGCAAGCGTTTGCTTTAATGGGCGTGGAACCCATTTGGGCACCTGGATCTAACCGGGTTGTGGATTTCAGAGTGATTAGCACGCAATTGTTGCAGCGACCGCGGGTGGATGTGACCTTGCGGGTGTCTGGTTTTTTCCGCGATGCCTTCCCAAATGTGATGAAGTTATTTGATGCGGCTGTACAAAAAATTGTCGCAATAGAAGAGCCTGGCAATGAAAACCTAATTCAGCAGCATGTAAATCATCGGCAAAAAGAGTTAGAAGCGCTCGGGCATTCAAGTGATGAGGCGAAAAGACAGGCGAGTTACCGTGTATTTGGCAGCAAACCTGGGGCATATGGAGCGGGGCTTCAGGGTTTGATTGATGAGCGTTGCTGGGCACAGCAAAGCGATCTCGCGGATGCATATTTGAATTGGGGTGGCTACGCATACGGCAATGAGGCGGGTGATGGGGTCGAGGCGAAAGAGGCCTTTCGTCATCAATTATCGAACTTAGAAGTGGTTGCACAAAATCAAGATAACCGAGAGCATGATATTTTAGATTCGGACGATTACTATCAATTTCAAGGGGGGATGACAAACGCCGTCAGCGTATTTTCTGGGCATACCCCAGCGGTTTATCATAATGACCATTCAAACCCATCTTCGCCGAAGGTGCGTACCTTAAAAGAAGAATTGAATAGGGTGGTCCGCTCACGTGTGTTGAACCCCAAGTGGATTAATGCAATGCGCGAACACGGTTATAAAGGCGCGTTTGAAATGGGCGCAAGTATTGATTATTTGTTTGCGTATGATGCGACGACCAATCTCGTTGATGACTATCAATACGCATCAGTGACCGACGCGCTCATTTTGGATGAGGATAATTTGAATTTTCTACTTGAAAACAACCCTGCCGTGCTCGAAGAAATGACAGAAAGATTACTCGAGGCAACGCAGCGAGGTTTATGGGAAAATCCGGGTGAGTACGCGCATCGGCTGCAAGATATCTTGTTGGAAATTGATGAGCGGCAAGAGGCGGCTTCCTAGCGATGTTGATGACGATTCTTGTATTAGCGATCGCCTTGGATTGGGTGTTCAAAGAACCGCGCTGCTGGCACCCCTTGGTTGGCTTTGGTGCGATTGCGATGCTTTGTGAGCGCAAGCTTAATGCCCGCATAAGCAAATTGATGGGCGTTGTCGCTTGGTTAATCGCTGTTTTACCCCTGGTTTTTTTGGCGTTATACCTGCAAAGAGTGCTCGAGAGCGTTATGTTAGCGGTCCCGACCGTCGGCACCGTTATGTATGTGGTGGTCTCCGGTTTGATTCTATACCTTGCGATAGGTTGGCAATCATTAATTAGCCATGCACTCGCGATCAGCGAGCCACTTGCGCGAGGGGATCTTGACGCGGCGCGTCAAGCCGTGGGGATGATTGTAAGTCGAGATACGTCTGAATTGGAGACAGAACAAGTCGCAGCCGCCGCGACTGAATCCGTTCTAGAAAACGGTGCGGACGCGGTATTCGGCGCCTTGTTTTGGTTTGTTATTTGGGGGCTACCGGGTGTCGTTTTATACCGATTAAGCAATACACTTGATGCAATGTGGGGTTACAAAAATGCGCGTTTTCTTCATTTTGGTTGGGCCGCTGCACGGATAGATGATGTGTTGAACTTGATCCCGGCGCGATTAACGGCAATCAGTTACGCCTTAGTGGGTAACGGGCGGTTAGCCTTGCTGGCCTGGAAACACCAAGGTGCGAGTTGGAAAAGCCCCAATGCAGGGCCAGTGATGGCAGCCGGTGCGGGCGCGATTAATGTGCGATTGGGCGGGGGGGCGATGTACCATGGACAATATCAAGCGCGACCTGCTTTAGGCCCCATAAATGGGGAGAAAGCTTCGGCAGAAAGTATTTTAAGTTCCGTTCGTTTAGTAAATAAGTCGCTTATGCTTTGGGTGAGTCTCAGCATAGTCGTGGTATCGGTCGAGGCTTGGTTATGAGTTCGACAACCATAAACAATAAGTTGCAAGCCTCGGCATTGCTTCATGGTGGCGATGTAGAAACGGCCAGTGATGTATTTGGCATACCGGTTGGCGATTGGATAGACCTGTCGACGGGTATTAGTCCGTTTGCCTATCCGAATACGCAGATATCGCCTGCAGCCTTGACCGGTATGCCGTATCAAACGAAAAGCTTTGAGCGAGCAAGCCGCAAATATTACGCGCTGGCGAATAACGCAGAGGTACCGGCTCTAGCGGCGTGTAATGGCTCTCAGCAAGTGATCTCGATGCTGCCACAAGTGTTAGCGCAGTTGCCGGTATTGTTACCGAATATCGGCTATGCAGAGCACACAGAGGCATGGCGCCAAGCCGGCGCCGAGATCAATGTTTATAATGCCTTAGATGCGCAACAAGCGATTGATGAAATCGAGCTGCAGCTCAGCAACAATAACGCTTGCCATGTCGTCGTTATTAATCCAAATAACCCGAGCGGCATTACGTTTTCTGCGGAGCGTTTACTCGGCTGGGCGAGGCGTTTGCAAGGTAATGCCAAGCTTATTATTGACGAAGCATTTATTGACGTGGCACCCGAGCAAAGTGTGTTAAACGGCTATTATCATGCGAATATGGTCGTGCTCAGGTCATTTGGTAAGTTCTTTGGTCTGCCTGGTTTACGCCTAGGGTTTGTGTTTGCTACGGATGATATCGGAAAAAGAATCAAATCTAATATCGGCTTATGGGATATCAACGGCCCTGCACAAGAAATAGCAGTAGGTGCCTTTGATGACGTTGTTTGGCAGCGCAAAACACGGGAGGCATTGCACGATGCGGCAGCGTTTAACGAGGCCTTATGGCAGCCGTTGCTTCAGCATATCGCATCGCAGGGGCACCCATACGCGGCGCAACAATGCACGTTGTTTTCAAGTTATTATTTACCGCTTAGTCTCGCGCAAACTTGGTACGCGTATTTTGCGTCGCACGGTGTTTTATTAAGACTGATAAAAGCTCATGACAGCCAAGCATTTATTCGCGTTGGCTTGATAGACCCTAAAAGTGCTCATCAAGTAGCACATATTAACTATGTAATTAATCAAAGCATTCAAGCCTCCGTATTCAAGAGGGGCGAAAATGCGAGCGACATGCAATCGGAGAGAAAATATGGCTGAGCAGCCAAAAGCGTCAAAACCAGGCATTATGGTGTGTGGCCACGGTAGCCGAGATAAAGGTGCCGAACGGGAATTTGGTCTCGTCGCCGCAGGGCTAAAAAAACGTTTTCCAGATATGCCCGTTGAATACGGTTTTCTTGAGTTTTCTGCGCCGAATATACACATGGGCTTAAATTCGTTAATCGACCAGGGGGTCAACGAAATTTATGCGGTGCCAGGTATGCTGTTCGCTGCCACGCATGCGAAAAATGACATTCCGTCGGTGCTGACAACCTTCGATGAAACCAATAGCGGCGTCAAAGTTGAATACGGGAATGAGCTAGGGCTGCACGACGCAATGATCAATGCGTTTCAAGCGCGCATCTATGAGTCGATGGACATTGATCCGCAACAGCCGCCTGCAAGTTTGTATGACACCATGTTGGTCGTTGTTGGTCGGGGGACCTCCGATACTATGGCGAATGCAGAAGTTGCCAAGTTAACGCGTATCGTCAACGAAAATATGGGCTTTGGCTGGGCAGACACCGTGTATTCTGGTGTGACTTACCCGTCAGTGGGTGAGGGTTTAGAGCGTTTAGTAAAACTCGGATTTAAGAAAATTATTGTGGCGCCGTACTTTTTATTCACAGGCCGTTTAATTAAACGTATCTATGGCTATGTAGACCATGTCGCGAAGCAGTTTCCGGAGGTTGAATTTATTAAAACGCCTTATTTAAAAGATCATGAGAAGGTCATTGATGCGTTTGAGGTGAGAGTCAGGGAGATCATGGGTGATCAAGCGATGCCGGAAAATTTAATGGGCGCCTTTAAGCGTCGTTTAGCTGCCGGTGATGTCGATGTGCACCATCATCATGCCGAGTTTGATCCAAGCAACCCTGACGCAAGTAAGCACGAAGAATTACACACGCACAGTCACTCTCACGGCCACACACATAGCCATGCTAATGACCAGGCGCATAACCATGGCCATTCGCATGGGGTTTACAAACATATTAGCCATCCCCTTGGCCCGAGAACTATGATTGGTGACGGTATTTGCAATTGCTTTATGCGTCAGTTCCCACAAGAAATTCTTGAGGAAGAGAAAGAGCGGATTGCAAAGCAAAGTACCGATTTACCGTTAGCGCACCGTCAATAAGTAAAAGAACCGATAACCATGAGCCGTAATTTCAGTTACTCAGACACCGATAAGGAAGCGATTTATCGCGTCATGGCGGAGCGCCGTGATATGCGCCACTTTAATGGTGAGCCGATGGATGAATCGCTCATTCATAAACTGTTGCATGCGGCCCACACGGCGCCAAGTGTTGGGCTTATGCAACCGTGGCGGTTTATACGCATTAAACAAGCAGCGACGCGCGAGGCGCTGCATGCGCTCGTCGATAAGGAGCGGGCGTTAACTGCTGATGCCTTAGGTGAACAGAAGCAAGATTTCTTAAAATTGAAGGTGGAGGGGATTTTACAGTGTTCTGCCTTGATCGTGGCGGCGCTGCCCGATAAACGCGAGTCTTACGTGTTTGGTCGACGCACACTTCCAGAAATGGATTTAGCCTCCTTGTCTTGTGCAATTCAAAATATGTGGTTAGCGGCGCGTGCCGAAGGTATTGGCATGGGTTGGGTCTCTTTGTTTGATCCTGATGCTTTAAAAACGCTATTAAACATGCCGCCAGATAGCCATCCCATTGCCATTTTATGTATCGGGCCGGTTGATGAGTTTTATGAAAAGCCAATGCTGGTGTTAGAGGATTGGAAACAAGAAACGGCGTTAAGTGAGTTTTTGTTTGAAGACGAGTGGGGCGTTCAAGCGAAATGACCGCGCACAAAATTTTTATGCTGGCGCCTGCGCTGAAATCTTGTTTGAGCTTTTGATATATGACGACATTAATGGTGCAAGGCACCACCTCTGATGCAGGGAAAAGTACCTTGGTCGCGGCACTTTGCCGTTGCTTGAAACGCCGCGGGCTTAGCGTTGTGCCTTTCAAACCTCAGAATATGGCACTGAATAGTGCCGTGACAGTGGATGGCGGTGAAATTGGCCGCGCGCAAGCCCTCCAAGCGCAAGCATGTGGCTTAGAGCCTACAACCGATATGAACCCAGTGTTGCTAAAACCCTCCACTGATATTGGTGCGCAGGTCATTATTCATGGCCGTGCCATCGGTAATATGACCGCACAGGACTATCATGGCTATAAGCAAACAGCCAAAGAGGCGGTGCTGGCCTCACATAAGCGGTTGAGTGAAGCATTTGATTTGGTCATTGTAGAGGGCGCTGGGTCGCCTGCAGAGATTAATTTGCGTGAAAATGATATTGCCAATATGGGGTTTGCTGAGGCCGTCGACTGCCCAGTGATTCTCATCGCCGATATTGATCGTGGCGGTGTGTTTGCACATGTAGTTGGAACGTTGGCGCTATTAAGCGAGAGCGAGCAAAAGCGCGTGATGGGCTTTGTTATTAACCGATTTCGAGGCGATATTGCGTTACTGCAACCCGGGTTAGACTGGCTAGAAAACTATACAAAAAAGGACGTGTTGGGCGTACTGCCGTTCTTACAAAGCTTGCATTTAGACGCGGAAGACGCGATCCCCGTTAAACGGTATCAACAAGAGAAAAGCGACGCTCAGGCGCATACACAATTAAAAGTTGTGGTGCCGCGGTTGCCGAGAATGAGCAATCATACTGATTTTGATTCATTGGCGTTGCATCCAGATGTCGACTTTCAAATCATCGGCGCCAATCAAACCTACTCTGGCGCCGATTTGATTATTTTACCTGGCTCGAAATCGGTACGCTCAGATCTAGCCTGGCTGAGAGAGCAGGGTTGGGAGGAGCGCATAATGCGCCACCTGCGTTATGGGGGCAAAGTGTTGGGTATTTGCGGTGGGTTTCAAATGCTTGGAAACATGATTCATGATCCAAATGGTATTGAGGGCGAGGCCGGTTCAAGTGAAGGCCTGCAATTGCTTAATTGCGAGACCACGCTCACTTCAGAAAAGGCCTTGGAAAATAGAACTGGCTTTTTGAGTAAGGAGATCAGCACTAATGGTGATACTCAAATTGCCAGTGCGGGTTATGAAATTCATGTGGGAGTGACCCATGGGGAAGATACGCAGCGCCCAGTGATGTTGCCAAACACAGATGGGGCTGAGCCTGACGGCGCAATGAACCAAGAAGCAAGCATTGCGGGCACCTATTGGCATGGCTTATTGGACCAAGGAGACGCTCTGAATGGCTGGCTCCGTTGGGCGGGATTAGTGACTAGCAAGGTAATTGATTTTAACAATATCCGAGAAGAGCAGCTTGACCGTCTTGCGGATTCACTTGAGTCTTCAATTGATATTGACGCGTTGATCGATCGTCTTAAAACAGGAGCCAGAACGTGAATACTCTGGTATTAGGGGGCACCCGCTCAGGCAAGAGTAAATTAGCCGAGTCGCTTGCGCAAGAAAGTGAACATGATGTGACCTATATTGCCACCGCACAAGCGAAAGACGGTGAGATGCAGCGACGTATTGATTTACATCGTGCGCGGCGGCCGGCAAGTTGGCAGCTAGTTGAAGAGCCCTTGCAGTTAGCAGCGTGTCTTGAGCGGCTTGCACAGCCAAACCGCTGCCTCTTAATTGATTGCATGACGTTGTGGCTTACCAACCTGTTACTCGTTGATCCAGATTTGAATAAAGATGAGGCATTAAGAACCGAGCTTGATGCCTTATATAACGTAATACCGACGTTGCCAGGACACCTGATTATGGTGAGCAATGAGACCAATATGGGCATTACGCCGCTGGGTGAATTGTCCCGAAAATATTGTGATGAAGCGGGTGTATTGCATCAGCGATTAGCCGCTTTGAGTGATCGGGTAATTTTAACGGTGGCAGGGTTACCGCATTATTTAAAGGGTCAGCCTCACGGGTTGTAATGGTCCCTCACTGAAATCAAAAATCATGATGAAAGTTTGAAGATAAATAAGGTTGTATAGCATGAGCGAAATCGAATCAAATCAAGAAGATAACAGTAAAAAAGAGGCCGCACATAAGCGGAAAATGCAGAAGCAGAAGGAAAAAATAGATGCGCACATCGCTGACTCAGATGAGGAGCGCGGTGTTTCAATTCTGTTAACCGGAAATGGTAAAGGCAAAAGCAGCTCAGGTTTTGGCATGGTATTGCGTGCCTTAGGGTATGGTCATGAGGTGGGCGTTGTGCAATTTATTAAGGGCGCGCAGTTATCCGGCGAAGAAATCTTTTTGAAAGAAAAAATGCCTCATATTGAGTTTTATCAAATGGGCACCGGTTTTACCTGGGACACGCAAGATCGCAGTGCAGACATTGAAGCAGCCGAGCGAACCTGGGCGGTAGCAGAACAGATGCTGAAGAATACATCGTTAGATTTGGTACTACTCGACGAGCTAACCTATATGCTCGCCTATAAGTATTTAGACGAAGCCATGGTGTTAGAGGCCCTAAAGAACCGACCCAAAGAGCAAAGCGTTGTGGTAACGGGACGCGGTGGCGGCGCCAGTTTGCGGGAGTTAATGGATACCGTGTCGGAAGTGAAAGACATAAAGCACGCTTACAATGCCGGTATTAAGGCGCGCAAGGGTGTAGATTATTAGTCGGCAAGGTTTACGATAATGACCTTTACAGAACAAGTTCAGAATAAAATTGATAACAAAACCAAACCGCTGGGCGCGCTAGGTGACCTCGAGGCAATTGCGAAACAGCTTTGCCTTATACAAAACACGCTTAGCCCCGAAATATGCGAGCCGCACGTGGTGGTGTTTGCTGGTGACCACGGTATTGCTAAGGAGGGGGTTAGTGCTTATCCGCAAGACGTGACATGGCAAATGGTGATGAACTTTGTCTCAGGGGGTGCGGCGATCAATGTGTTTTGTCGTCAACATGAGCTGTCATTGTTGGTAGTAGATGCCGGTGTTAATTATGAATTTCCTGTCGATTTACCCATTCTTTCTCGCAAGATAGCACGTGGTACACATAGTTTTTCAACGCAATCGGCGATGAGCGCGACGCAGCTTGAACAAGCCTTAGAGACAGGCAAGAAGGTAGTGCAAGGCCTTGCAGAGGCGGGCTGTAATTTAGTTGGCTTTGGCGAGATGGGAATTGGCAATACGGCGTCGGCCAGTATGATTATTAGCCAGTTAACTGGCTTGCCTTTATCTGAGCTGACAGGACGCGGAACCGGCTTAAACGACCAACAACTGGCTCATAAACTCGCAATTCTTCAAAAAGCGCAGGCCTTACATGGGCAGGTTAAAACCCCGTTAGAGGTGTTAAGAACTTTTGGCGGGTTTGAAATTGCGCAAATGGTCGGTGCGATGCAGGAAGCCGCTAAACGGAATATGCTTATTTTAGTGGATGGGTTTATCGCAAGTGCGGCGTATTTAATTGCGTATGAAATGGATAGCACCATCGCCGGCAGCGCTATTTTTTGTCATCTTTCACATGAACAAGGGCACCAAAAATTACTTGATTACTTATCGGTACAACCGCTTTTAGGGATGAACCTTCGCTTGGGTGAGGGCTCCGGTTGTGCCTTGGCGTTTCCCCTCATAAAATCAGCGGCATTATTTATGAATGAAATGGCCAGCTTTACAGACGCAGGTGTTTCAAAAGCGTAATGACTGCACACTCGGTATACCCATGAGCTTACACTCACATGATCAACCCCCATCGCCAGAAATTTGGTGGCGCGCTCAGCTCAGACTGATTCATTACGCCCTTTTGTTTTACACGCGCTTACCGGTGCCAAAGTTGGCTGAGTTTGATGCGGCTATGCAAGACCATGCTAGCCGCTATTTTCCGCTCGTTGGCTGGTTAGTCGGTGGGCTATGCGCAATAGGCTTTGTTGCATTTAGTCAGATTTTTACGCATGGCGTCGCAGTGCTTCTCAGTATGGTGTTAGGCGTGTTGCTAACTGGCGGGTTTCATGAGGACGGCCTCGCCGACAGTTGTGATGGCCTAGGTGGCGGTTGGAGCAATGAGAAAATTCTTGAAATAATGAAAGACAGTCGCGTCGGTGTGTATGGCTTGTTGGGTTTAATTAGCGTATTCGCTTTAAAGTTTGCCTGTTTAGTTGAACTCAACCAAAACTTTGTACCGATTGCCCTTGTTGCAGGCCATGTTATTTCTCGCTGGGTAACGACCCCGATTATGTGGAAAATGCATTATGTGCGATCGGATGCCACTACAAAAGCCAAACCGATGAGTAGTGGCTTTTCGCGGCAAGACTTTTTTTATGCGTCGCTGATCTCGTTACCAATTGTTTTGGTATTGCCCTTTGCGTATTGGCTGAGTGTTCTTTTTATTGCGCCGCCAGTGGGTTATTTCATCGTAAAACTTAAGCGATGGTTGGGCGGGTATACCGGCGACACATTGGGGGCCGTGCAGCAATTGAGTGAGGTGAGTTTCTACTTGGGCTTGCTTGCACTGCTTTGAGGAAACGATGCACAAAAGAGGTAAATAGAAAATGTTCATAACAATGAATCGGTTTAAGATAAAGTTGGGCGCTGAACAAACATTCATAGAGATCTGGAAGGGCCGAGACTCTTATCTGGAGACGGTGCCTGGCTTCAAAAGCTTCCACTTGTTGCGTGGCGAAACAAAGGAAGACCATACGCTTATCTCCTCGCATGTTATGTGGGAGTCAAAAGCAGCGTTCCAGGCTTGGACTAAATCCGACGCGTTCAAAAAAGCGCATGCCAATGCCGGTGCGCCGAAAGATATATATATGGGGCCGCCTCAACTAGAGTGCTTTGAGGCCGCATTTTAAGGTTATTCCTGGATGGTTGTTAGTTCCTCATCCAAGAGGCGCGTGCTGTGCGCACTTTCATCAAAAAGAAGAGACCACGCATAAGCGACGATATGCGCAGTTTAACGACCCATGCGCATCAATACCCTAGTACTGAAGTGAGCGGCATGTAAGAGGCTATTTTTTAAAGGAAGCGG
>ENA-OSET01000115-OSET01000115.1-sediment-metagenome-genome-assembly--contig:-NODE-115-length-90128-cov-6.214512_pt1 | contig 90128 bp, 78 predicted proteins | sample MGYA00237882_ERZ534229 | MGnify/ENA primary metagenome ERZ534229 (study PRJEB26408, sample SAMN06266212) | sediment metagenome | isolation source: Hudson Canyon methane seep mesocosm | place: USA:Hudson... | reverse complement strand
CAGAGCTGGATAAATTGATACAAATTCCTGGCTTGACTAATGCGTGGGTGATGCCGATAAAAACCCGAATTGATATGTTGGCTACGGGTATTAAAACCCCGGTTGGTATTAAAGTGGCGGGCAGTGATCTGGCGGTGATTCAGCGCATTGGCCAAGATATCGAACAAATTCTTGCGCAAATGCCTGGCACCGCTTCGGTTTACTCAGAGCGAGTAGCTGGCGGACGTTATATTAAGGTCGATATTAAACGAGAACTGGCGTCTCGCTACGGACTGAACATTTCAGATGTACAACAAGTGGTATCGACGGCTATAGGAGGCATGAATGTAGCAGAATCCGTTGAAGGATTAGAGCGTTATCCGATTAACCTGCGTTATCCGCAAAGTTATCGTGATTCTCCTGAGCAATTGGCTTTGTTACCTATTGTCACGCCAAGTGGACAACGTATTGCTTTAGCTGACGTAGCAAAAGTGTACGTGGAAGACGGTCCTCCGGGGATAAAAAGTGAAAATGCGCGGATCAACGGCTGGACCTATATTGATATTAAGGATATTGATGTGGGTAACTACGTGCAAAATGCCACGGATAAATTATCTGCAGAGTTAGATTTACCAGCGGGTTACAGTCTAACTTGGGCAGGACAATATGAATATATGCAGCGCGCGAAACAAAAATTAACGTATGTATTACCACTAACGCTGGCGATTATTATTGTTTTGTTATATCTGAATTTTCGTAGCTTTGTTGAAGTTGCGATCATTATCGGCACCTTACCCCTAGCCCTAATAGGTGGCATTTGGTTGCTGTATTTAGAAGGATTTAATTTGTCTGTGGCTTCAGGTGTAGGTTTTATCGCGCTGGCGGGTGTAGCTGCAGAAATAGGTGTGATTATGTTGGTCTATCTCAATCAATCCTATACTGACTTACAACAAACTCACAAAAATAACCATACTCAGCCTAGTCTAGAAGACTTGGTTGAAACCGTTATGCAAGGCGCCGGGCTTAGAGTAAGGCCAGTGATGATGACTGTTGCTACTATCATGCTAGGTTTATTACCGGTTTTGTATGGTTCAGGTACGGGATCTGAAGTGATGAGTCGCATTGCTGCGCCTATGGTTGGCGGCATGGCAAGTGCTTTAGTGTTATCGCTGATCATTGTGCCTGTTGTGTATTTATTGTGGCGCAAACAAGCACTTAAGTGATGCATAAATCCGCGCACTTTAACCGGTTAAAGTGCTGGGAACTGTTGATAAAGTGAAACACACTATGAATGCGCACTTCCAATTAAAGATAAACCTTCATCTATCCAGCCGGTTATACCGCCAATCATTTTTTTCACTGGACGGCCCAATTCAGCTAGCTTAATGGCTGCTTTTTCGGTGCCATTGCAGTGGGGACCTGCGCAATACACCACAAATAATGTAGCGGCTGGATAGTCGATTAAGTTTTCTTTGGTAAGGCGTTTGTGGGGGATGTTCACTGCATTATCGATATGGCTTTGTTCGAACAATATTTCACTTCGTACATCCACTAATACAAAGTCTTGACGATTATTACTGATTGCAAAGTGTACATCCCAACAGTCTGTTTCAAATTGTAGAAGCTTTTGAAAGTGGGCGAGAGCAACGTCGCTTGATGCGCCGGGTATTCTAGAGACAACTGAAGACATAACATTTCCTTGTGCAGATTATGACTGAAAGCATTTTTATTAAGGCGGGCGTTAGTTTGCCTTAAATCAGAGGTGTTGGCTGGTGGCGTATTCGCCATTCTTCGATAATAACAAGCCAGAAAAGCAGGGGCTAATTCTAGGCATAAAAAAAGGCGAGCTGATGCTCGCCTTAAAACGTCATAAAATTTTTACTTTAAATATTTAACTAATATCTGCACAACTTTAGGGCTACCAGCAACAATGTTGCCTTTGTGCATTGGGTCGTTACCACCAAAGAAATCTGTCACTAATCCGCCAGATTCACGAACTAATAATTCTCCAGCTGCGATATCCCAAGGTTTAAGCCCGCTTTCCCAGTAACCGTCATAACGGCCTGACGCAACGTAAGCTAAATCTAAGGCTGCAGAACCACTGCGACGTATATCGCCTGCTTGCATAAATATCTTGTTAAAACCTTCTTGATACTGAGGCAAAGTGGTTTTGTTTCTAAAAGGAAAAGAAGTGGCTAGGATAGTTTGGCTTAATTCTTTGGCTTTACTGGCTCGAATACGAAAACCGTTTAATTGTGCGCCTGCACCTCGACTGGCACTAAATAGCTCGCCACGTATTGGATCAAATACCACTGCCTGATCTAAACGATCTTTGTGCATTAGTGCTATAGATACGGCAAAATGAGGGATGCCTTTAATAAAATTAGTGGTGCCATCTAATGGGTCAATGATCCATTTGAAATCGTTGTCACCTTCAACTACGCCGCCTTCTTCCCCAACAAAACTGTGTTCAGGATAGGATTGCTTAATTTTGTGAATAATCGCTTGTTCAGCTTCTTTATCGACACGTGTAACGTAATCGTTGTCGCCTTTTGCTTCAATTTGCAATTCGGCCTGATTCTCAAACCCTTTAGCAATAATGTTGCCCGCCGTCCGTGCAGCACGGATCGCTATATTCAGCATAGGATGCATAGTTAACCACCAATTTTAAAAGAACATTAAATATAGCCCAGCGATTACTAGATGTAATCTACTGAACAAAAAATCGCCGCGCAGTGTATCAAAATAGGTAAATTTAGCAATCAGAATATTTCAAGTGATTGTTGGTTTTTCTCCGAAGGATAAAGTGTAAAGCTGGTTTTAATCTCACTCAGAGAGTAATTACTTATGGCGATTGGTATTAAACGTGGTTTTGAGGTGGCATATGTATATGCTATTATCCGCGCCCTAAAATTAGCTGCCTAAACGAAAGATACCATTCATCATGTTAGAAAATATTCGCATAGTGTTAGTCAACACCTCGCACACCGGCAACATTGGTTCGGCAGCTAGGGCGATGAAAACCATGGGTTTGAGTCAATTGATCTTGGTTGATCCCATCACTGCACCGGATGGTAAATCTAGTGCTTTAGCCGCAGGTGCAGGTGATGTATTAGCCAATGCCAAAACGGTAAGTTCGCTGGCTGAAGCTGTGGCTGATTGTGGTTTAGTGATAGGTACTAGCGCTCGTTCACGCACGTTATCTTGGCCGATGTTAGAGCCTAGAGGGTGCGGTGAAAAGTTAATTAGTGAAGTATCGAAATATCCAGTCGCACTAGTATTTGGTCGCGAAAATAATGGCTTGAGTAATGAAGAGTTACAACAGTGTCATTTTCACGTGTGTATTCCGGCTAACCCCGATTATAGCTCGCTTAACCTCGCAGCAGCGGTACAGACTTTGTGTTATGAAGTACGCATGGCCTATTTAAATTTGTCCCGAGGCGAGTATCCTGAGAGTCATCCTGAAGATAACGAGTATCCATTGTCTGAAGATCTAGAAGGTTTTTATAGTCATTTGGAACAAACCCTTATCAAAACGAATTTCATCATTCCCAAACATCCCGGTATGGTAATGACCAAATTACGTCGGTTGTTTAATCGCGCTCGGCCAGAAACAGCAGAGTTGAATATCTTGCGTGGTATTTTGGCATCGATTGAGAAAATCACAAAAAACCGGGAACAGTAGACTTTAATTATGTTCAGCAGAATGAAAGAAGATGTGCAGAGTGTTTTTCATCGTGACCCTGCTGCACGCAATACCTTTGAGATACTTACTAATTACCCAGGTTTGCACGCCATTTGGTTTCATCGACTCAGCCATAAATTGTGGAAAGCCAATTGGAAATGGTTAGCACGCTCTATTTCTACTTTCTCCCGTTGGTTAACGGGTATTGAAATCCATCCAGGCGCTAAATTAGGTCGGCGTTTCTTTATCGACCACGGTATGGGTGTGGTTATAGGTGAAACAGCAGAGATTGGTAACGATGTGACCCTTTATCATGGCGTTACTCTTGGCGGCACAAGTTGGAATGCTGGCAAGCGTCACCCAACCTTAGAAGACAATGTAGTAGTGGGAGCCGGTGCCAAAGTATTGGGCCCAATCACAGTGCACAAAGGTGGGAAGGTTGGATCTAACTCAGTGGTAGTGCGCGATGTGCCAGAAAACGCCACGGTAATTGGTATTCCTGGTCGAGTAGTGGTGCAGCAGAATAAACCTGACGCACCGACTAATGGCGAGAGAGAAAAAATTGCCAAGAAGTACGGCTTTGATGCCTATGCAGTAGCAACAGATAACCCTGATCCCATAGCACATGCTATTGGTGTGATGGTGGATCATGTTCATCTTGTTGATACAAAAGTAGAAGAAATGTGCAAAGCCATTAATAAGATGGGTGGTGATGTCTGCGGTAAATCTCTACCAAGTTTAGACTTAGAAGATTTTGCTGATAATGAGTTAGTAAGTGACATAAAAAAGGCCTGTGATGCCTTTGACCCGCAGATATAAGATATACATAATACTTGACTAAAACACTAGGTTAAATACTTGACTAAAATAGTCGGGTATGTGAAAATTCGACCTAAGTTTGGTATTGGATTAATTACTATGAAATTGACTTCTAAAGGTCGGTACGCAGTTACAGCGATGTTGGATGTATCTTTACACTCGCAACGTGGGCCTGTGTCTTTAGCTGATATATCCGAACGACAAGAAATTTCTTTATCGTATCTTGAACAATTGTTTTCCCGTTTACGTAGAGAGAAGTTAGTAGACAGTGTTCGTGGTCCCGGTGGTGGTTATAAGTTGGGCCGTGAGGCTAACGAAATATCTATTGGTGAAGTCATTCGAGCCGTCAATGAGTCTGTTGATGCAACTAAATGCCAAGGTCAAGGCGGTTGCCAAGGCGGAGAACGCTGCTTAACCCATAATTTGTGGGAAGGCTTAAGCGATAGAATTAGTGTATTTCTAAATGGTATTACCTTGGGTGAACTCATGCAGCAGCATGATGTGAAACAAGTTGCCGAAAGACAAGACAAACATAAACATCATAATCAAATAGCGTCAAACGACATCTCTATCAGTTTGCAGCTTTAAGCGGAGTAAAAAATGAGCGAATTAAAGCTTCCGATCTATCTGGATTATTCTTCAACTACACCAGTAGATCCTCGCGTAGCAGCCAAAATGGCTGACTGCTTAACCACTGAAGGCGTATTCGGTAACCCCGCATCTCGTTCACACAAGTTTGGATGGGTTGCGGAAGAGGCAGTGGATATTGCGCGTAATCAAATCGCAGATTTGGTTAATGCCGATCCAAGAGAAATTGTATTTACTTCAGGTGCGACTGAATCAAACAACCTAGCGATTAAAGGCGCTGCTAATTTTTATGGCAAAAAAGGCAAACACCTTATTACCCTTAAAACTGAGCACAAAGCCGTACTAGATACTATGCGTCAGCTAGAGCGTGAAGGGTTTGAAGTGACTTATCTTGATCCTGAGCCAAATGGTTTGGTAGACATGGATAAGTTGGTTGCTGCTATTCGTCCAGATACTATTTTGATTAGTGTCATGCACGTTAATAATGAAATTGGTGTGATTCAAGATATCGCAGCTATTGGTGAAATGTGTCGTGAACGCAAGATTTTATTCCATGTGGATGCAGCACAAAGTACCGGTAAGGTACCAATCGATTTACAAACTACTAAAGTAGATTTGATGTCGTTTTCTGCTCATAAAACCTATGGCCCTAAGGGTATAGGCGCATTATTTGTACGTCGTAAACCACGTATTCGCTTAGAAGCGCAAATGCACGGTGGTGGTCATGAGCGTGGTATGCGTTCTGGCACTATGGCGACTCACCAGATAGTGGGGATGGGCGAAGCTTTCCGTATTGCTAAAGAAGAAATGGCGGCTGAAAACGAACGTTTGATGATGTTACGTAACAAATTATGGAACGGCATCAAGGATATGGAAGCTGTGTATTTGAATGGTGATATGGAACATCGTATCGCAGGTAACTTAAATGTGAGTTTTGCTTACGTTGAAGGTGAGTCTTTGATTATGGCCCTGAAAGATATGGCCGTGTCTTCTGGTTCAGCTTGTACTTCTGCCAGTCTTGAGCCTTCCTATGTACTTCGTGCATTAGGCTTGAACGACGAATTAGCACACAGCTCAATCCGTTTCACTATGGGGCGTTTTACCACAGAAGCTGAAATTGATTATGTGATTGGTGTCATTCGTAACGCCATTGAAAAGTTACGAGACATGTCTCCACTTTGGGATATGTACAAAGAAGGCATAGATTTAAGCACGGTAGAGTGGGCTCATCACTGAGTCGTCAACTAAGAATTAATTTTAATGTGTTGCGGCAATAAACGCGGCAGCACATAACCAAAAGGTAAAAGATCATGGCTTATAGCGAAAAAGTAATCGACCACTACGAAAATCCACGCAACGTCGGTGGTTTTGATAAAAACGATCCTACAATAGCAACGGGTATGGTTGGCGCACCGGCTTGTGGTGATGTAATGAAGTTGCAACTTAAAATAGATGCAAATGGCATTATTGAAGACGCAAAGTTTAAAACTTACGGTTGTGGTTCGGCCATTGCTTCAAGCTCATTAGTAACAGAATGGGTAAAAGGTAAGTCTATTGATGAAGCTACGGCTATCAGTAATATGGACATCGCTGAAGAACTGGCTTTACCACCAGTAAAAATTCACTGTTCTATTTTGGCTGAAGATGCCATCAAAGCAGCAGTTGAAGATTATAAAAGTCGTCAAAAGTAAGTTTATTAAAGTTAAGTAGGAGCAACCAGTGGCAATTACCGTATCCGATTCCGCAGCATTACGTGCTAAAACCTTCCTTGAAAATAGAGGATCAGGTTTAGGGCTGCGTCTGGGTGTCAAAACAACTGGCTGTTCTGGCTTAGCTTATGTACTTGAGTTTGTTGATGATGTGAATGACGACGATAAACTGTTTGAAGATAACGGCGTAAAAATTATTGTTGACGGTAAAAGTTTGGTGTACCTAGATGGCACTCATTTGGATTTCGCTAAAGAAGGCTTGAATGAAGGTTTTCTGTTTACCAACCCTAATGCCAATGGTGAGTGTGGTTGTGGCGAAAGCTTCAACGTTTAATGCTATTTTTGTTAATCTGTGCCGCAATTAAAATACAGCAAGCCTAATAAAACCAGATGAATTATTTCGAACTCTTTAATATGCCTGTGTCATTTGACGTAGATCTGTCTGTGTTGCCGCAAACTTATCAACAACTTCAGCGCTTAACGCATCCAGATAAATTTGCTAGTGGCAGTGAGCAACAAAAGTTAGTCGCTATTCAAAAAAATGCCCAAGTAAATGACGCCTACTCAGTGCTCAAATCCCCATTATCCAGAGCAGAATATATACTGAGCTTGCGCGGTATCGATTTACAGCATGAACAACAAACCATAAAAGACACTTCTTTTTTAATGCAACAAATGGAGTGGCGTGAAGAGTTGGCTGAAGTAGATCAGCAGTCAGATCCATTGAATGTTTTAAGCGCATTAGAAGACGAAATTAGTCAAACGATTAAAAGTGATTTGGCTCAGTTAAAAGCATTTCTTGCAAGTGAAGAAGTAGATGCCGAAAAACAAGCTGCTGATATTATCCGCCAACTTAAATTTTTATATAAAATGCTGTCAGAAATTGAACTAAAAGAAGACTCATTGAGTGACTTCTAACCTTATTTATTGCAACCAAAAAGAAACGAATTAGACCATGGCATTACTGCAAATATCTGAACCCGGTCAAAGCGCCGCTCCACACCAACGTAAATTAGCCGTTGGTATTGATTTAGGTACAACTAACTCCTTAGTGGCATCGGTACGTAGTGGTGAAGCCCTTACATTACCTGACTCCCAAGGTCGGCATTTATTACCATCAGTGGTGAGATATTTAGCTGATTCAGAGGTGATAGGCTATGACGCTAAGCAACAAGCTAGTGCTGACCCGTCTAATACTATTGTTTCGGTTAAACGTTTTTTAGGCCGCTCAGTTCTAGATATTCAAAAGGCTTACCCTCATTTACCTTACCAATTTACCGATTCTCTATCGCCGGTTATGACGGTTACCTCGGGTAATGTAAACCCAGTTCAAGTATCAGCAAAAATATTAACTGAGCTTAAAAAGCGTGCCGAGCAAACTTTAGGTGATGAGTTACAAGGTGCTGTTGTTACGGTTCCAGCTTATTTTGATGATGCACAACGCCAAGGTACTAAAGATGCTGCTGCGTTGGCTGGTTTAAAGGTATTACGTTTACTCAATGAACCCACAGCTGCAGCTGTAGCTTATGGCTTAGATTCAGGCCAAGAAGGCGTAATCGCGGTTTATGATTTAGGTGGTGGCACCTTCGATATTTCTATCTTACGTTTAAGTAAAGGTGTGTTTGAAGTGCTGTCAACGGGTGGCGATTCGGCACTTGGCGGCGACGATTTTGATGCCTTACTGGTGGCGTTTATTCGAGAGCAGTGTGGGCTAAACGGCGATTTATCAAAAGGTTTGCACCGGACTCTTTTAGATAAAGCCAAAGAAGCCAAAGAAACACTGAGTCAAGAATCTGTGTTTACCGTGCAATTTGACGATGACAGTGGACAAAAGCACTCGCTGATAATCACGATCGAAAAATTTGAATCACTAGTAGCGCCATTAGTTAAAAATACCTTAAGAGCATGCAAACGAGCGTTGAAAGACGCCGAACTCGAAAAAGAACAAGTGATTGAAGTGGTGATGGTAGGTGGGTCGACCCGCGTGCCTTTAGTTTGCCAACAAGTAGGTGATTTTTTTGCACGTACACCACTAACCTCAATCGACCCCGATAAAGTGGTAGCTGTAGGCGCTGCGATCCAAGCTGATATCTTGGTTGGCAACAAACCCGATAGTGACATGTTATTACTAGACGTTTTGCCGTTATCTTTGGGAATAGAAACCATGGGGGGGTTGACGGAAAAAGTGATACATCGCAACACCACAATCCCCGTTGCCAAGGCGCAAGAGTTTACCACTTTCAAAGATGGTCAAACTGCGATGATGGTACATGTGGTGCAGGGCGAACGTGAGTTAGTTAAGGATTGCCGATCTCTAGCTAAATTCACCTTACAGGGTATCCCTCCTATGGCCGCTGGTGCTGCGCATATACGGGTAACTTTTCAAGTGGATGCTGACGGATTGTTAAACGTCAGTGCCATGGAAAAGTCTACTGGGGTCAAAGCGCAAATTCAGGTTAAACCATCTTACGGCTTAGAAGACAGTGAAATAGCCGAGATGTTAAAAGCCTCTATGGATTATGCTGACGAAGATATGCAGGCGCGTATGCTCAAAGAACAACAAGTTGAAGCTGCCAGAGTACAAGAAAATCTGCAAGCTGCCTTAGATATTGATGGAAAGGCCTTACTTGAACCAGCAGAAATACAAAACATCGATGCTGGGCTTGCGAAGCTTAATGAGTTTGCCAAAGGCACAGATAAAGAAGCAATCAAAGCCGCTATTGAACAAGTAGACAAATTAAGCGAAACCTTTGCCCAGAAACGCATGGATCAATCCATTAAAAGTGCCTTTTCTGGTCAATCGGTTGACCGAATATAAACTGACTGAATATTAGGAATTTAACTATGCCACAAGTAATCTTTTTACCACATGATGAGTTGTGCCCAGATGGTGCTGTTTTAGAAGGTGAAAAAGGCACCTCAGTATTAAATCTGGCTTTAAAGAACGGAATTGGCATTGAACACGCCTGCGAAAAAGTGTGCGCTTGTACCACTTGTCACATCATTGTACGTGAAGGTTTTGATTCACTAGAAGAAGGCGACGAGTTGGAAGAAGACATGTTAGACAAAGCATGGGGTCTTGAGCCCGATTCTAGACTAGGTTGCCAAGCTATTATCCAAGATGAAGACTTGGTGGTAGAAATTCCTAAGTACACAGTCAACATGGTGAGTGAAGGGCATTAGTCTGACCTTTAAGTTTTTACCTTGATTGAAAGAACCAGCCATGAGCTGGTTTTTTATTGTCTACAGGTTACACTCTTTTGATAAGAATTTTATATTTTACTGTTTATACATACAGTTGTTGTGTTAGTCTTATACTATAAAGTTAAACAAAAGAGAGCAAATTATGGCCGTAATCACACGTTATGTTGTTGAACACAAAGGGGTGGAGAAGTTTGTGACCGCAGATAAAAAAGAAGCCGATCAATACGATAAAATGCTCGATGTGGCAGATAACCTAAGTGAATACATTGAAGGCAAAGGGTTCAAAATTGAAACCAAAGTATTGGAAGAGCTATCCATTATGTTGTCGAAAAATAAAGACTCTCTTAGTAAATTGTTAAAAGGCACAACGGCAGATACGCTTTTGACTGAGGAAAAAGCAGAAGTAGTGGCGTTAGATAAAAAGAAGGCGTAGTTCAGTAGAAGCTCTTTGTAAAATGGTCACGCTCAATTAGGAACTAAAGATATCTACAATGGCGTTGCTTTTTTATGTTTGGCTAAGCGCCTCTTTTTATCAAGTGCCGAAGGTGTAATGGGCCAAAAAAGTTGTTCTGGCCAGGCCGCCTTAAGCATACCCTTTACACCATATTGTCTTGGGTAACGTCGCGTAATTTTAGCTGTGCCAAACAACACATCCCAAAAAAATAATAAGTTGCCATAATTGCCTTTGTAGGTCGTGATCCCGTCTTCGTCATTGTAACCATGGTGTGCGCTATGGGTAGCTGGAGTTGAAATTAACCTCTCAACTATCCACATTAATTTACTGGTGTATTTATTTTCGTAGAGCCTCTTATCCCATTTCCATTCTGCATGTGCGCCTATAATTACAGTTAGTTTAATCGTGACATAAATAGCATATGCCCACCCCAAACCTAGATAAATCAAGATCCCAGAACACCATAACGAAGGCATGATGGCGTAATAAAAGAAGTTATTTCGAAATACGATCCTTACACTCATATATTTAGCATTATGGTGAGCGCGATGTAAATTGTACAACCATGGTGTTGAATGACATTTTCGATGCCACCAATACTGGGTTAAATCATCAAAAATAAGCAGCAATAATATTTGTATGCTTATAGCGGTATTAGCAAGTACGTCAGCCAATTCTGGAAAGACAATGGCCATTAAAAATACCGCGCTAAACAAAACTATCGGCTGTGAAATCGCAAATAACAAAATAGTACTGCCTACCTCAAAAATTCTATCCGCAGGCTCCTCATTTGTCTTATTGAAGAGGCCACTGTGTAAAGCTTCTTTTAAAGCAAATAACACAAATACAATAATAATAACCATTTGATAATTCATAAATTAAGCCAATGATGGATTGATACACTTTTCGGAATGTAGCAAGGTGCAGGCAGCATAAAAATATACTAGTATATTTTTATGCTGCCTTTGTTGGATACTTTAGTGACTATTCATTCGAATATATTAGAAAAAGCATTGTTGTTCGGTCGATGTATAGAATATCAAGACAATGAAACTATTCATGCCCGAGGTGATTTGTTACCAGGCTTGTCGGTTGTGTATTCAGGGCAAGTGAGAGTCGGAAATTATGGAATTGATGGTTGTTATCAATTGACCACAATTTTAGAAAGAGGAGAGACCTTTGGCGAATTTACCTTATTCGCCAATTTGCCCCGCACCCATAATGCTGAAGCAATGGGTAAATCTCAGGTCATACAAATGAGCGTGTCTCAGTACAATGGGTTTATTAGTGAGTATCCTGAAGTGGAAAAGATGTTACTGAGTAGTTTAGCCAATAAATTGCACCAAGCATTAGAGAATTTAGATGATGTACTACGATTACCGACCCATATTCGTTTAGCAAAAGTATTGTTTAAATTAAGTAAACAGCAACAAACTCAAGAGCATAAAATCAAACAAAACCAATGTGCACAGTTGCTTGGTGTTACGGTATTATCGGCGCATAAAGCCCTCAAAAAACTTCAGAAAGCACAGTTGATAAGAACAGCGTACGGAGGAATACATATTGACAGTATTGATGGTTTGCGGGAATGGTTGCTGAAACAATCATCCATTTTTCCAGTGTAGTCTTAATTCTGCGGCGTTGATTAACATCCATTGAGCTATGAAAACTGCTTAGATGGAGATAAACGCCTAAATTATTTAGCCTAAGTAACATCGATATTGTGGTGATTTATTGTCATTGCTTTACGGCATCATAAATTTATATTCACTGGTAGTTTGTTAGACGGCATTACTAATTCATTACGCGAATGTTGAAGAGGTACAAAAATACAAAACAAAAATGGCTTTACACTTATTGAACTAATTATTGTTATTGTCATTTTGGGTATCTTATCAGTTACCGCTTCACCACTTTTTATTGATATCAGTACAGACGCGCGAATTGCTAAGCTCGATGCTTTAGAGGGGAGTATGCGTTCAGCATCTGAACTGGTTAATTACAAAGCGAGGATCGAAAATAAAACAGATTGTTTAATCGATCCCACAATTGAAGTGGCAGGAGAATCTATCACCTTACGCTGCGGATATCCTTGTCCCCATCCTAATGGTATTACCAATTCGGTTGATGCTGATGAAGGCTTTGATTGGGTTGGCGGTAATTGTGCCGGGCGTTTGGGAGCTAAAGATGTGCAAATTACTGACGCTCCTGATCCCAGTAACTGTAAAATTCGGTATGCGGCAGCTAGATCAGAAGACAGCTCACCGATTTTCACAGCAACCACTAGCGGTTGTTGATAAATGCTCAAAGATATTGTTATAAACGCAGTTAACAACTTCCCTGTTATGTCAGCCTTAGTCTAAGGCTTCACTCAGTCGTTTCTTCAACTGTACTTGTTCGGCTTGGGTGAGAGGCTGATCAAGTTCGTTGCTTACGATAAATAAATCTTCTGCTCGTTCGCCGATGGTGGATATTTTTGCTTGGTGTAATTTAAAATTTAGCGCAATAAATTGTTCGCTGATATTAGCCAACAGTCCCGGCGCATCTAGTGCTTCAAGTTCAACTAAAGTGACGTTGGTTTGGCTGGGGTAAAATCTGACTTTTGTTTTCACATCTAACTGTTTCATTTGCCTAGACATTTTACGTCTATTGATATGCTCTTCACCGGGTTTGTTTAACTGGGTTTCTACTGCTTGTCGTAGACTATCCAAGCGTGAGGTTGAGGTGATCCTGTCGCCGTTATGTTCAAAAATAATAAAACTATCGAACATATAACCATCATGAGTACGCATAATTTGTGCGTCGTGGATAGAGCAGTTTCGGCTGTCTAGTACAGAGGCAATTTGGGCAAACATCATAGGTTTGTCTTTACCGTATACAATAAGTTCTGCACCTGATTTAGATGTGTTGGCACTAGTACCCACCAGTAAAAAATCGTCGGTCATTGGGTGGGCAGCTAATATGACATTGGCGTGCCATGCAATTTGCGCCGGTTTAAAACGGGTAAAGTAGTCGTCGCTTAGGCGTTGCCAAAACTGTGAAATTTGACTTTCATTCATACCTTGCTCAAGCAGTGCAGCCATCGCTTTAGATTGGTGTTCGCTGACTCGGTCTTGTAAGGCTACTTTGCATTCTAAACCATTGTCGAGGGCCTTTTGGGTGAGCAAATACAGCTCGCGTAATAAGGTGGCTTTCCAATCGTTCCATAGGTTGTCATTGGTAGCGCGGATATCAGCCAAGGTTAATACATATAAGTGGTTTAAATTGTTGTGTGTACGTACCGATTGAGCAAATTCGTTGATCACGGTTGGATCGTAGATATCCCGTCTTTGTGCAATAACAGACATTAATAAGTGGCTTTCTACTAACCACCTAATCAATTCGGTATCTATGGCATTGATGCCATGGAGCATACAGAACTCTTTTACATCTACGGCCCCCAACTTGGAGTGATCGCCATTTCGGCCTTTGCCAATATCATGATAAATAGCGGCAATATATAGCAGTTCAGGCTTATCTAAATTTTTCACTATATTTCCACAACGAGGAAATTCTTTGTTCTCTGGCTGAGCATAGTGATAGATGTTTTTTACCAGTCTATGTGTATGCTCGTCGACCGTATAGGCGTGGAATAGGTCGAATTGCATCATGCCTACTATGTTATCCCACTGTGGAATATAGGCCTGCAAAATGCCATGTTTATGCATGATGTCCCAACTCAGAGCGAAAAAATTGGGATGTTTCACTAACTGCATAAATAGTGTGCGGCATTCCTCTCGCTCTACATAGTATTGCTTGCGAAACTCTCTTCTAGCGATGCGTAATTGGCGCAGGCAATTTGAGTGTAAATCTTGTATTGCAGGGGTATCGGCAAGTAATAAAAGAAATTGCAAAATGGCTTCGGGAGAAGAGAACGCATCCTCGTGGATAGGTGCTATATAGCCGTCTAGTAATTCAAAATCTTTATTGATCTTGGTTTGTTGTTTAACCTTTAAGCTCAACACATCTTGACTAAAACGTTGCATTAACATCTTGTTCAATTCACTAATGCGTCTGACGGTTCTGAAAAAGATTTTCATCATCTTCTCTACTGACTTTTTCCCGTCGTCGCCATAACCTAGTCTGGTAGCCACATCTGCCTGGTAGTCAAACAATAATCTGTTTTCACTGCGTCCAGCCACTATATGCAAGGCAAATCTAATTCGCCAAAGGATTTCGCGGCACTCAATCAATTCATCAAATTCTTGTTGATTAAAATAACCATGCTCTAATAAATCTTTGCCATCAGTTGCGTTGAAGTGTTTCTTTGCTACCCAGCCAATAGATTGGATGTCGCGCAAGCAACCAGGACTTTCTTTAACATTGGGTTCTAAGTTGTAAGAGGTGTCTTTGAATTTTGCATGGCGTGCTTTTTGTTCTTGGTATTTGGCTACGAAAAAATCTTTACTGGTCCAATATCCACGGGCACTGAGTTTATCTTGTAAACTATCAAAGGTCTTTTGACAGCCATTTAGTAATCTAGCTTCAACCAAATTAGTGGCAATTGTGACGTCTTGTTTAGCCAATTGAACGGTTTCTTTGATCGTTCTAACTGATTGCCCAACATCTAATCCAATGTCCCATAATAGGGTAATGAATTGGCTGATACGTTCTTGTTGTTCCTTAGATAAGGCTTTTTTACTGAGTAGTAATAAATCAATGTCTGAATAGGGTTGCAGTTGCCCTCGTCCATATCCGCCTACAGCGACTAAGGCTAAATTTTGTTCATTGTGTAAATTCATTAGTTGCCAAATATGCCTGAGCAATGTGTCAACTAATGTGGCCCTACCTAATACGAGTCCTGTTATTTCACCTGTACCTAACTCACTGTCTAACCACTCGTAGCTATTTGCGACTATGGTTTTGTAGGCAGCAATATTATCAGTACTGTTAATCAATTTTATTTGGCTAAGTAGGCTTTGAAGAGACAATATAAATACCTTAAAGGAATAACGGCTAGCTTTATTGTCACAAATTACGTGAATATTGAGTTATGACAAATAACTATTTACAGCTAACAATAATTATTTATCATAAGGTTTGATTTATCTTACTTAACTACTTCTAGATTAGTGGTTAATAATACGATCGATTTGTTCGTCGTCTCGCAAGGTTAATATTTCCACGCCGTTTGCTGTGACTAATAAGGTATGTTCCCACTGCGCACTTAAACTGCGATCTTTTGTGACCACAGTCCATTTATCGGGTAACACTTTTGAATAACGTTTACCTGCATTAACCATAGGTTCAATAGTAAAACACATACCCTCTTCAAGCGTTTCACCGGTATTGGGTTTTCCGTAATGCACGACTTGTGGCTCTTCATGGAAATTAGCACCAATACCGTGTCCGCAATATTCACGCACAATTGAATAGTTATGACTTTCGGCATATTGCTGGATAACATGACCAATGTCGCCCAAACGTGCACCAGGTTTAACCATTTTAATTGCTTTATATAAAGACTCTTGTGTCACTCTGATTAATCTCTCGGTCAGAATTGACGGTTTGCCTACTACAAACATTTTGGATGTGTCGCCGTGATAACCATCTTTAATAACAGTGACATCAATATTCACTGAGTCACCCTCTTTAAGTTGTTTATCAGCTGGAATGCCATGACAGATAACATGGTTAACTGATGTGCAAATAGATTTAGGGAAAGGAGGACTACCGTAATTCAGAGGAGCGGGAATGCCCTTTTGCACATCTACAATGTAGTCGTGACAAATCTGATTAAGTTCATTAGTGGTCACACCTTTTTTGACGTGTTCACCGATCATTTGTAATACATCTGCTGCGAGACGGCCAGCGACGCGCATTTTTTCTATTTCAGCTGCAGTTTTAATTGTGGCGGGCAATGGGTTATTCCTACTAAATATATTTGCTCTAATTGGCTCTATTGTATCGTTTAGTCATGTATCCCGCCAGAGCTGAATAAGTATCTAATTTGAATTTACTTGGGTAGTCGAAAGTTATTGGCATAAAGCGACATGTTCATAAGGTTATTGTTTTAAAGTTCATAGGTTACTTCAGCAAAAATAAGCAAGGCACGATCTGAAGCGGGATGTTTATAAATCCTCTGTTTTTAGGTGCTGTTTGTGTATATTAACAGCAATTAGTCATACTTTACTTGAACCTAAACTATCCCCATGCTATAAAGCGCACCGCTGAAATTAATGAGGGTGAAAACCCCACGTAATTATCGCGAAGCAGCTAAATAATTTAGCTTAAATATCACACATACATCGACACATTTTTCGGGGTGTCTGCAAAGAGTTATTCTGAGTGGATCGAAATCTGGGATGTATGGAGGCCTAACCCCATATTGAGGAATCTTTATAATGGCAAATGTATCTATGCGCGACATGCTTCAGGCAGGCGTACACTTTGGACACCAAACTCGTTACTGGAACCCAAAAATGAAACCTTTCATTTTCGGCTCACGTAATAAAGTTCATATCATCAATCTTGAAAAAACTGTTCCTATGTTCAACGAAGCACTTAACTTTGTTGGCGGCGTAGCTTCTAAGAAAGGTAAAATCCTTTTTGTTGGAACTAAGCGTGCAGCAAGTGATGCGGTTAAAGAAGCAGCAGACAAATGTGACCAATTCTATGTTAACAAACGCTGGTTAGGCGGTATGTTAACGAACTGGAAAACAGTTCGTCAGTCAATCAAACGTTTAAAAGAGCTTGAGCAGCAAAGCCAAGACGGTACGTTCGAAAAATTGACCAAAAAAGAAGTGTTAATGCTTACTCGCGAAATGACTAAGCTTGAAACTAGTCTAGGCGGAATTAAAAACATGGGTGGTTTACCAGACGTGTTATTCGTTGTTGATGCTGACCATGAGCATATTGCTATCACTGAAGCTGGCAACTTGGGTATCCCAGTTGTTTCAGTTGTTGATACTAACTCAAACCCAGATGGTGTTGATTACATAGTACCTGGTAACGATGATGCTATCCGTGCCGTTCAACTTTATTTGAACGCTGCAGCTGATGCGGTTATCGAAGGTCGTGATCAAAACCTAGAAGCGCAAGCTGAAAAAGGTGAGTTTGTAGAAGCTGCTGAGTAATCAATCTAGCGACAAACAACACTATAGGTAACGAGTTCCTCGTTACCTAACACGAATAAATTGAACAGGGGCCGTCGCCCCTGTTTTTAAATGTATAATTTCATGTGATTTGTTTAAATAAATTAATCAAATTATTTTGTTGAGGAAACGAAAATGGCAGTTACTGCAGCCCTAGTTAAAGAATTGCGCGAGCGCACAGCCGCCGGCATGCTTGATTGTAAAAATGCCTTGGTTGAAACTGATGGCGACATCGAGCTAGCAATTGAAAACATGCGTAAAAATGGTCAAGCTAAAGCCGCTAAAAAAGCAGGTCGTATAGCCGCTGAAGGTGTTATTTTGACTAAAGTTGCTAACGGTGTAGCAACTATGATGGAAGTGAATAGTGAAACTGACTTCGTTGCTCGCGACGATGGATTCATTAAGTTTGGCCAACAGTTAATTGAAGTAGCCTCTGCTAATAAAATTAACGACATGGACACGCTAAATAACACTGAAGTTGATGGTGTTAAAGTAAGTGATTTACGTGACACTTTGGTGGCTAAAATTGGCGAAAATATCAGCCCTCGTCGTGTTATCTCTGTTGAAGGTGATAACCTTGGTGCTTATGTTCACGGTGCTCGAATTGGCGTTATCGCCATTTTACAAGGTGGTGATGAAGAGTTGGCTAAAGACATCGCTATGCATGTTGCAGCTTCTAATCCTCAATTTGTTAAGCCTGATCAGGTTCCAGCTGAAGTTGTTGCTAAAGAAAAAGAAATTCAACTTGATATCGCACTTCAGTCTGGCAAACCAGCTGAAATTGCAGAGAAAATGGTTTCTGGTCGTATGAAGAAGTTCACTGGTGAAATTAGTTTGACTGGTCAACCGTTTATCAAAGACCCTTCAATGTTAGTTGCTGACTTACTTAAATCAAAAGGTGCTGATGTGATTAACTTCGTACGTTTTGAAGTAGGCGAAGGCATCGAGAAAAAAGAAGAAGATTTTGCTGCTGAAGTAGCTGCACAAATGGCAGCAGTTAAAAAATAAGCAAGTTACAGAGCTAAATCTGTCAAACAATTTTAATTGATGTTGAAACATGCATTTTAACGTTGTTTGGGTATAATACTGGCACCTCAAATTGAGGTGCTTTTTTATATATGCGTTTGTTGTTTTGAAACTGTGGTTTTGAGACAACATAGGCATATGTAGAATTAGTTTACAGGCCCTTTAGTAACGCAGCCTTTTATCACCTTGAGGAAATATCAATCTATGAGTATCGCACCTAAGTCCGCTTATCGAAGAATATTGTTAAAACTAAGTGGTGAAGCGCTAATGGGAGAAGAAGGCTTCGGCATCGATCCTAAAGTGTTGGAACGTATGGCTCAAGAAATCAAAGAAATAGTTGAGCTAGGCGTTGAAGTGGGATTAGTGATTGGCGGTGGAAACCTTTTTCGAGGAGAAGGTTTGGCAAAAGCCGGTATGAACAGAGTTGTGGGAGACCACATGGGTATGTTAGCCACCGTTATGAATGGTTTGGCGATGCGAGATGCCCTACACCGCGCTTTTGTAAATGCTCGACTGATGTCCGCCATTCCACTGAATGGGGTGTGTGACGCCTATAATTGGGCTGAAGCAATTAGTTTGTTAAAGTCTGGTCGTGTTGTGATTTTTTCGGCCGGTACAGGCAACCCATTTTTTACAACCGATTCAGCAGCCTGCTTACGTGGCATTGAAATCGAAGCTGATGCCGTGTTAAAAGGCACCAAAGTGGATGGTGTTTATGACGACGATCCAGCAACCAATCCAGATGCCAAATTATATAAGACCTTGTCGTATGACGAAGTTTTGGATAAAGAATTAAAAGTGATGGATTTAGCTGCCTTTACCCTTGCTCGCGATCATAATGTGCCCATTCGTGTATTTAATATGAATACACCTGGTTGTATGAAAGCAGTTGTGATGGGCGAAGATGTAGGAACTTTGATCTGCCACTCTGAAGAAATAAAATAATAATAGGAAAACTACTGTGATTGACGAAATTAACGATGACGCGCGTCAGCGCATGGAAAAAAGTATTAGTGTATTAAAGGGCCAGTTTACAAAAATTCGTACTGGACGTGCACATCCTAGCCTACTAGATAGCATCATGGTGCCTTATTATGGCGCCGATACACCACTTAAACAGTTGGCCAATATTATTGCTGAAGATTCGCGTACATTAGCGTTAACCGTGTTCGATAAAAGTTCTGCTCAAGCGGTTGAAAAGGCGATTATGCAGTCTGATTTAGGGCTAAACCCTATGAGTGCCGGTTCTGTTATGCGTATTCCTATGCCAGCTTTGACTGAAGAACGACGTAAAGATTTAATCCGCGTTGTACGTCATGAAGCAGAGCAAGGAAAAGTGGCTATTCGTAATATTCGTCGTGATGCTAATAGCGATATTAAAGAATTGCTCAAAGAAAAAGAAATCAGTGAAGATGATAGCCGCAGAGGCGAAGATGATGTGCAAAAACTTACAGATGCTTTTGTTAAAGAAGTGGACGTGATTCTTCTTGCGAAAGAAAAAGACTTAATGGAAGTGTAATTGAGTTATATCTGATAAATGAATTCACCTGAACAATTAGTCGAAAAAAATAGTCCACAACATGTTGCTATCATTATGGATGGCAACGGTCGCTGGGCTAAGAAAAAAGGTAAGATTCGCACTTTTGGCCATAAAGCTGGGGTGAAAGCGGTCAGAGCTTCGGTTTCGTACGCCTTAAAAAATGGTGTGCAAGTGCTCACCCTATTTGCTTTTAGCAGTGAAAATTGGAATCGACCGGCTGAGGAAGTTGGAGTTCTTATGGAACTCTTTAAGATGGTACTTGGCAGTGAAGTGAAAAAACTACATAAGAATGATGTTCGCCTGAATATCATAGGTGATACTAGTCGGTTTGATAGTAAGTTGGTCAGTAAAATACGCGAGGCGGAAGAACTGACTGAAAACAATGACAGCTTAGTGCTGAATATTGCTGCTAACTATGGCGGTCGCTGGGATATCGTTAATGCGGCTAAACAGTTGGCTACGCAAGTGCACACCGGCAAAATTGATGTGGCAGATATCGACGAAGAAACTTTTTCGCGCCACACCTGCGCAGCGGATTTACCCGCAGTGGATTTATTGATCCGCACCGGGGGGGAACAAAGAATTAGTAATTTTTTGTTGTGGCAAATTGCCTACGCAGAATTGTATTTTTCAGAAGACTTTTGGCCAGATTTTGATGAAGCTGCTTTCCAAGTTGCCGTAGATGTTTTTGCTGACCGGCAAAGGCGTTTTGGTAAAACTTCAGAGCAATTAAGTTAATTATGAGACTAATTAAAAATAATCAATATAAGGGGCTAATGTGTTAAAGCAACGTATTATTACTGCACTTATTCTTGCCCCGTTGGCATTATTTGCCATTCTATATCTGCCACTATTTAGCTTTCAGATTATGATCGCTTTAGTGATGGGTTTAGGTGCGTGGGAATGGTCAAGCATGTCTGGTATGACTCGCTCATATACTAAAGGAGCATATGCGGCTCTCATGGTAGTAATGTGTTTGGCGCTGTGTGCGCTGCTACCTACTAATCTGATTTGGTATCAAGGCCATTTAAACAGTCTATATACTTATATTCTCTCGATTTCTGTCATTTGGTGGATCATATCTTTTGGTATGATCCTAGCATATCCCCGCTACAGCTCTATTTGGTATACCAGTAAAGTATTACGTGGCATATTTGGAATTTTGACACTTATTCCAACCTGGGTCGCAATAGTCTCTTTGCGAGCTCATGAGTATGGAGAGCTTCCTTACTATGGTGCATCACTTATATTTTATGTGTTAGGTATTGTTTGGGCTGCAGATATAGGCGCATTTTTTGTTGGAGTGAAGTTTGGTAAACACAAATTACGTCCAGAGGTGTCACCAGGTAAAACGCTAGAAGGATTAATGGGAGGCGTTTTTGCATCATCTGCGATCATTGCTTTTGCCGCATTGCATTTTAAATATGATTCCTCACTCATTTGGTTACACATAGTTGTAGGAGCCTTAACTGTAGGAGTGTCTGCACTAGGTGATTTAAATGAAAGTATGTTTAAACGATGCGCGGGCATAAAAGACAGTGGAAAGTTACTGCCAGGACATGGCGGTATTATGGATAGAATTGATAGCCTGACAGCAGCCTTCCCGGTTTTTGCTTTTTGTTATGTCATGTGGATGGCGTAATGCAAAAGGTGCCAAAAGTGCAAAAAATTAGTGTTTTGGGGGCGACGGGTTCAATAGGTAAAAGTACTATTGATGTAATTCTCAGACATCCCGAATTATTTAGTGTCTTTGCATTGACGGCGAATAGCAATATTGAGTTGTTATTGCAGCAAGCTAAATTATGCTCTCCAGAATATGTAGTCATTGCCGACCCAAAACAGTTTAGTCACGCTAAAGCATTATTTTCAGAGCATCAACTGACTTGCGAAGTTTTAGCCGGTCATGAGGCATTGCAACAAGTCGCGTGCGCGCCGGAAGTGGATACTGTGATGGCAGCCATTGTGGGTGCCGCAGGATTGATGCCTACGTTAGCTGCGGTTAAAGCAGGAAAGAAAGTATTACTGGCGAATAAAGAGTCCTTAGTGATGTCTGGGGATTTATTTATTCAAGCGGCCAATCAGAATAACGCGCAGATTTTGCCTATCGACAGTGAACATAATGCCATTTTTCAATGTTTGCCTGTTGATTTTAAATATGGAGATCTTTGTTCCGCAGGGATCAATAAGATACTTTTAACGGGGTCTGGTGGACCATTTTTGACTACGCCTATGGGTGAGTTACATCAGGTTACGCCAGATCAAGCCTGTGCCCATCCAAATTGGGATATGGGGCGAAAAATATCAGTCGATTCAGCTACCATGATGAATAAAGGTTTAGAATTTATCGAAGCTAGGTGGTTGTTTGGACTGGAAGCATCTGATATTCAAATAGTGTTACACCCGCAAAGTATTATTCATTCTATGGTCCAATACCTAGATGGTTCTGTGTTAGCGCAAATGGGTAACCCGGATATGCGCACACCAATCGCTCATGCATTGGCTTTCCCAAAGAGAATTGAATCCGGGGTGCCCCCTTTAGATTTTAATCAATTGGCAAATTTTAGTTTTACTGAGCCAGAAGCTGACAGATACCCTAATTTAGCACTTGCCATGCAAGCAAGCGAAGCAGGGCAATATGCAACGACCACACTTAATGCTGCAAACGAAGTAGCAGTGGAAGCGTTTTTACAAGAAAAAATAGGTTTCATGCAAATTGCACAGGTGAATGAGCAATGTTTACAGCAAACATCCGCTCATGACTTAGATACGATTGATGCTGTGCTTGAAAGTGATCAGACTGCTAGAAGACTCAGCATGAATATTATTGAGCAACTCAGTCACTCTTCTATGCAGAGGGTTGTGTCTTGAGTTTTCTAATTAGCCTAGTTTCTTTCATCGTTGCGTTGGGGATTTTAGTCGCTGTGCATGAGTGGGGGCACTTTTGGGTTGCTCGTAGATGTGGAGTTAAGGTCGAACGATTCTCTATTGGTTTCGGCAAGGCGTTATGGCGCAGAACAGATAAGTTGGGCACTGAATACGTTATAGCGGCCATTCCTTTGGGTGGCTATGTGAAAATGCTTGACGAGAGAGTCGATGAAGTATCAGAACAAGATCTACCCTATGCATTTAATCGCCAACATGTTTTAAAACGTATTGCTATTATTGCTGCAGGACCAGGCGTGAATTTTCTGTTCGCTATTTTTGCTTTGTTTGTCATGTATTCAATCGGTTTACAAACCGTTAAGCCGGTTGTCGGTAACATTGAACCTGATAGTATTCTTAGCCAAAGTAACATCCCCAAAAATGCTATTTTAACTCAAGTTGGCGACAGAAAAGTCGTTGACTGGGAAGATGTCGCGTATGAGTTTATGTCGTTTATTGGTCATGATGAAATGCTTATTAACTGGACTGATGAAAGAACTACATATGAAAAATCAGCCACAATCAACATAAGCGAGTGGAAATTCGACCCAGATAAGATGTCTGTTTTTACCAGTTTGGGGCTTACGCCATTTCGTCCTAAAGTGCTTGGAATATTGGGCTCCGTAGAAAAAGGCTCGGCGGCTCAGCGCATTGGATTACTGACAAATGACAAAATTGTCAGTTTAAATGGAACTAGTATGCAGAATTGGGAACAAATAGTGGGTTATGTTTCCACAAGACCTAATCAACCTGTTCAAGTTGATGTGCTTAGAAATGGACAAATTGTAAGCTTGAGTGGAACTATTGGTAGTAAGACTGACGAACAAAAAACTAAGGGATATATGGGGTTTACTCCCACCCTTGAACCTTGGCCAGAAGGAGTGGTGTTTGTTCATCAATATGGTTTTGTTAAAGCCATGTCCAAAGCAATGGACAAAACATGGCGTTTGATGACTCTCAGTATTGAGATGCTTGGAAAGCTAATAACGGGTGATGTTTCAGTGAAAAATTTGAGTGGTCCTATTTCGATCGCTCAAGGTGCAGGCTCTAGTGCCAGCTTAGGTTTAGTGTATTTTTTAGGCTTTTTAGCGTTAATTAGCGTTAATTTGGGCATAATTAACCTTTTACCTCTACCAGTACTTGATGGTGGGCACTTACTCTATTACTTTATAGAACTTTTTAGTGGTCGCCCTGTCCCAGAATCAGTGCAAGAAGTAGGTTTTAAAATTGGTGGCGTTTTGCTACTGCTATTAATGAGTGTTGCGATATTCAATGATATTGCGCGTTTATAATTTTTATCGGTCAATGTGTGCCATTCACAACATATACCTTGTGCGTTTAGGAAGAATATTAATAAATGAAGTTTAAACAGTTAGTTGTTGCCGGATTAATATTATCCATTGCTAGCTTTGCAAAAGCAGCTCCGAATAGCGAATTTGTCGTTAAAGATATCAGAATTGAAGGTCTACAGCGTGTAGCCTTAGGTGCTGCTTTGACTTATTTACCTATTACAGTCGGCGATGAAATGAATAGCTTCCGGATTGCACAAGTTATTCGGTCTATGTATGCCTCAACCCATTTTGAAAACATCAAAATTTTTCGTGATGGAGACACTCTGTTGGTGCGGGTAACTGAAAGGCCTACTATCAGTAGTATTGTATTTGAAGACAATGACGATATTAAAGATGAGCAACTACAAGAAAGTCTAAACGACGCGAATATATTAGTTGGTGAGCCATTAGATAAAACCGTTTTGACTTCGATTGAAAATGGCTTAAAAGACTTTTTCTATAGTATTGGAAAGTATAACGCTGATGTAACAGCGATTATTACACCTTTACCAAGAAATCGAGTCGACCTTAAATTGTTATTCGAAGAGGGTGACTCAGCAAAAATTCAGCAAATCAACATAGTGGGTAACAGCACCTTCAGCGACCCTGAATTGTTAGAGCTGGTTGAATTAAAATTTGATACACCTTGGTGGGACTTTTTGTCGGAAACTCGCTATCAGAAACAAACCCTAACAGGTGATATGGAAACCATTACCAGCTATTACAAAGACCGAGGGTATTTGCGTTTTAATATCGATTCAACCCAAGTATCAATGACTCCTGATAAAACTGGTATATATGTCACCTTAAATGTGGAGGAAGGTGAACAATACACTATCTCTGACATAGAGCTAATCGGTGATTTGTTAGGTTATGAAGACTACATCAAACTGGTACTTCCATTAACCAAGGGCGAACTATATAACCAAGCTGAAGTGACTTACACAGAAGAGTTTATTAGTAAGTATCTCGGCCGTTATGGTTATGCTTACCCAACTGTGACTACTATTCCTGATATCAACGAAGAAGACAAAACAGTGAAGTTGGTTTTGTCTGTTGACCCAGGTAAACGTATTTATGTAAGACGAATTAATTTTGCAGGAAATATCAGTACGGCTGATGAAGTACTTCGTCAATCAGTGTCTCAAATGGAAGGTTCATGGTTATCTAATGCTACGTTAGAGTCGTCAAAAAATAGTCTGTCACGTTTGACCTATATGGAAAATGTTGATTTTGAAACGGTTCGTCTTCCGGGTGAAGAAGATAAAGTCGATGTAAACTTTACCGTTAAGGAACAACCATCTGGTGCCTTTAACGCAGGCATTGGTTATGGCGATCGCACTAAGCTAAGTTTACAGGCAGGGATCCAGCAGGATAACTTCTTAGGTACAGGTAAGCGTATTGCATTTAATGTGAGTACAGTTTCTTACCAGAAGAGTGTGCAACTGTCTTACACCGACCCTTATTTCACTATTGATGGCATCAGTTTAGGCGGTTCAATATCTTATAGCGAGTTTGATGGTAGTTCGGCTAATCTAATTCAATACAATAGTAAGCAGTTTTCAATAGGCAGTAATATTGGTTATCCAATAGACCAATTTAACCGAATTAACTTTGGCTTAACTTACAGCACGGTTGAATTATTCCAGAATCAACCTTTTGTTCAAACTACACGTTTTAATAACCAGTTTGTCGATGAAAATAATCCCGATGCTGCAATTAATTATGACAGTTTCTTAGCTTCAGTAGCTTGGTCTCGTAGCACCCTTAACCGAGGGATATTCCCGACAGCAGGTTCATCACAGCGAGCATCATTTGGTATCACTACGCCAAACTCGGATGTTAACTATTTTAAAACAGAACTTGATGGAAAATGGTATTTCCCATTGTCGCGCAATCAGCGTTGGTCGTTCTTAGCCAGGTTGAAAATGGGTTATGGTAACGGTTATGGAGACGTGGGTGGTATTGATCAAATATTACCATTCACCCAACATTTCACCGCAGGAGGATCTGATTCACTAAGAGGGTTTGAAAACAATACAGTAGGACCCCGTGGTGTTCAGGTGACACCATCTAGAGTCATCACAGACCCCAATGGCAAAGTGATTTTAGGTGACAACTCTAACGATTCAATCTCAATTTCTACTCGTTCATTAGGCGGTAATGCCATGATTTTGGGTGGCATTGAGTTAATCGTGCCGACACCCTTTGTTGAAGTCGATTTTGATAACTCAGTACGTACTAGTTTATTTGTCGATGTAGGTAATGTTTGGGATACCGAATTCGATTTCGATCGTTATAAAACGCTAAATGTGAATAATTCATTCAACGATGATGGTTTAATTGATTATAGTGACCCATCACTCTATAGAGCATCGGGTGGAGTTTCTGTACAATGGCTATCACCTATGGGGCCGATGGTGTTTAGTTTCTCGAAAGTGATTCAAGACAGAGAAGGTGATGATTCTAAATTCTTCACTTTCAACATTGGTCAAACATTTTAATTTTTGGTTGGGATAGACTGACCGTAGAACAACAATAAGAAGTAGGAGTTCCTTTTGAAAAAGTTTACTAAAAGTTTAATTGCAGGTGCATTATTATCAACCGCTATGGTTAGTTCAGCTGTACTTGCGGAACAAAAAATTGGTGTTGTGAATGTACAGGGTGTTTTTCAATCTATGCCACAAGCTGCTAGTATTCAAGCGACTATCGCGGCTGAATTCAAAGATAAAACAGAAGAAGTCAGTCGTTTAGAAAAAGACATCAAGTATTATATGGAAAAAAACCAGCGTGATGCAGCGACTATGAGCGCCAAAGAAAAAACTGAACTTGAAGGGAAAATCATCGCTTTACGTGATGAGTACACTGGTAAAGCTCAGCCCTTACAACAAGAAATCCAAAAGCGTTTACAAGAAGAACAAAATAAGTTGTTAGGTTTGATTAAACAAGGCATTGACGCAGTAGCGGCAAAAGAAAAATACGACGTAATATTGAACTCTAATGCTGTCGCTTTTATTAATCCAGAAAATGAAATTTCTAAATCGGTTCTAGAGCAAGTTGGTAAAATCAACTAGATCGCTTAGTGGTTCGAACGGAGGTACTTTGAGTCACGCAATTAGTCTTATTCAATTAGCCCAGAGCATAGGTGCCGAGTTGCACCTATCTGGGGCTGATACTCAAGATACACTCATTAGTGGTTTATCTACTTTAGTGAAAGCTGGCAATGGTCAGATTTCCTTTTTGTCAAATAGTAAGTATCGTAGCCAGCTTCAGGACACGATGGCGCAAGCCGTTATTTTGCACCCAGACGAATTACCCCATTGCAACTGTTCCGCCCTTGTTATGAAAAACCCCTATGTAGGGTTTGCTAAAGCGGCACAATTGCTAGATACAACACCAGAACCCGCGCATGAGGTATCCCCTCACGCTGTCATTGGTGAAAATGTCAAACTAGGGCAAGACGTTAAAATTGGTGCGAATGCTGTTATTGAGTCAGGAGTGATACTTGGCAATAATGTTGTGATTGGTGCAGGCTGTTTTGTTGGTAAAAACGTACAGCTGGGTGCTAATACAAAATTATGGGCCAATGTGACTATTTATCATAATGTGATAATGGGTACAGATTGTTTGGTGCAAGCCAATACCGTGATCGGTAGTGATGGTTTTGGTTATGCCAATGAGAATGGTCAATGGATTAAAATCCCTCAGCTTGGCAGCGTAATCATTGGTAACAGAGTAGAAATTGGCGCTAGTACTACAATAGATCGTGGTGCCTTGGACAATACTATTTTGGCTGATGGCGTGATCATCGACAATCAATGCCAAATTGCACATAACGTTGAAATTGGTGAAAATACTGCAATGGCGGCATGTTCTGTGATTGCAGGCAGTACTGTTATTGGTAAAAATTGCAGCATGGCTGGTTTAGTGGGCATCAATGGTCACATTACCATTTGTGACAATGTGGTTTTTACTGGCATGAGTATGGTCACCAAAAGTATTTCAGAGCCAGGTGTGTATTCTTCTGGTATACCTGCTTCAGCCAACAGAGAATGGCGTAAAAACATGGTAGCATTACGAAATATTACTAGCCTCAATCAGCGCGTCAAAACATTGGAAAAAAGCCAGCAGCTGTAGTGATTTAACTACCGACTGGTTAGTTTAGGAGAACACCTTTTGGCTAATAATTTAAATACTCTCGAAATAGAAGATATCATGGAGTTACTTCCCCATCGTTATCCATTTCTATTAGTAGATAGAGTGACGGATTACACTCTGAATGAGTCTATCTCCGCTTATAAAAATATCACCTTTAACGAACCTTGTTTTACGGGGCATTTTCCAGGTAAACCGATCTTTCCGGGTGTCATGATCCTAGAAGCCTTAGCCCAAGTGGCTGGTGTATTAGGTTTTAAAACTGCAGGAAATTCTGACGATTTATATCTCTATGCAGGTATAGATAAAGCGCGCTTTAAAATGCCGGTAGTACCAGGCGACCGCATGGATATGGAAGTCACCTTAATTAAGGAACGTCGTGGAATTTGGAAGTTTCATGGTGTGGCTAGTGTGGATGGAAAACCTGCATGTGAAGCTGAGTTTATGTGTGCTATGAGGAAATTGTAACAAGTGATCCATTCTACTGCCGTTGTGCACCCCTCTGCCAAACTGGGTAAGAATGTCTCGATTGGGGCATTTTGCCTAATTGATGCTGATGTCAGTATAGGTGATGACACCGTGCTTGAATCTCATGTCGTAGTCAAAGGGAAAACTAGCATTGGCAAAGGCAATCATATTTTTCAGTTCGCTTCTGTTGGCGAAGATTGCCAAGATAAAAAATATGCTGGAGAGCCTACCGAACTCATTATAGGTGACAACAATATCATCCGTGAGTCGGTAACCATTCATCGTGGCACCATTCAAGATAATAGTGTGACTAAAATTGGTTCGAATAACCTTTTGATGTGTTTTGTACACGTGGCGCATGATTGTGTGATTGGCAACAATAGTATCTTGGCGACTAGTGCAATACTTGCAGGACATGTTCACATTGGTGATTGGGTGATTATGGGCGGCGCGACAGCCTCACATCAATTTTGTCGTATAGGCGATCACAGTTTCGTGGGTGGAGGGGCGATAGTTTTAGCTGACGTACCACCTTTTGTTATGTTAGGAAATGATAGTAGGCCTCGTGGTATTAACTCCGAAGGTCTAAAACGTCGTGGTTTTACTAGCGACACTATTTTGCAAATTAAACGCGCCTATAAAATATTATATAGACAAGGTCATGGAGCTGAAGAGGCCGTTAGTTTGATTTTGTCTATGCCAGGTAACTTACCCGAGATACGACTCTTGGCTGATTTTGTAGCCCATTCTTCTCGAGGAATTGCGCGCTAACTCATGAGCGAAAAAACACTTAAGGTAGGTATAGTTGCTGGCGAAGCGTCAGGCGACATTCTTGCCGCAGGTCTTATCAAACAACTCAAAAAGCGTTATCCAAATGCTACTTTTGAAGGTATCGCTGGGCCAAAAATGCAGGCGCAAGGTTGCCAAAGTTTGTTTGATATGGAAGAACTGTCAGTGATGGGATTAGTTGAAGTCTTGTCAAGGATCCGCAGATTAATGTTTGTGCGTAAATCGATGCTAAACCATTTTTTGCTTAACCCACCTGATGTGTTTATTGGCGTCGACGCGCCTGATTTTAATTTGGGACTTGAATTAAAACTTAAAAAGCATGGTATTAAAACTGTGCAATATGTCAGCCCTACGGTTTGGGCATGGCGTGAAAAACGTATATTTAAGATAGCCAAAGCGACCAACCTAGTCTTGAGTATCTTCCCCTGTGAAAAACAAGTATATGACAAGCACCACATTCCATGTGAATTTGTAGGCCACACTATGGCCGATGATATTGCTATCAAGCCAGATAAACAAAAAGCTCGTCATTCGTTGCAACTTAAAGATGAAGAGGTCGTTTTAGCTGTATTGCCAGGCAGTAGACAACGAGAGGTGGATACATTACTCGATGTGTTTATCCAATCTTGTTTGTTATTAAAGTCAGAGATACCAAGGTTAAAAGTGTTAATTCCAGTGGTCAATCGTCAACGTAAAGATCAGGTTGATGAATATATCCAAACCCACACGCCAGATTTGACTATACAAGTGGTCATAGGCCATGCCAGAGAAGTCATGATTGCCTCTGATGCCGTATTATTAGCATCTGGAACAGCTACGCTTGAAGCCATGTTATGTAAAAGAAATATGGTGACAGCATATAAGTTAAGTAGCTTGACCTATCAAATGATGAAGTGGTTATACAAAGCAAAATATTTTGCTTTACCCAATGTATTAGCAGATGAGAAGTTAATTCCAGAGTTGTTACAAGACGATGTGACGCCAGAAACAATAAGCACGTTACTATTGCCTATGCTGACCGCACAAAACGGTGATGAGCAACAGTCACTCATTACTAAATTTGAATCCCTTCATAAGTCACTTAAAAAAGATGCTGATGTGCAGTCGGCATTGGCAGTGGCTAAATTAATTGAGCAACAGCCATGAGCCCAAAAAAGGACATGAATCAGTTTATTGCCGGCGTAGATGAAGTAGGGCGCGGCCCTTTAGTGGGTGATGTGGTGACAGCAGCCGTTATCCTTGATCCAAAGCACAAAATAGTTGGATTGGCAGACTCAAAAAAATTATCTGAGAAAAAACGCGATATTTTGGCTGCAGAAATTAAACAATATGCCTTAGCTTGGTCAATTGGCCGAGCCAGTCCAGCAGAAATTGACCAGCTAAATATTTTGCAGGCCACCATGTTGGCGATGACCCGAGCGGTACAAGGATTGTCGATACAACCAACTCATGTGATGGTAGATGGAAACCGTTGTCCAAAATGGGATTATTCGAGTGAAGCCGTGGTCAAAGGTGATGGTTTAATTGCAGAAATTTCAGCCGCTTCCATTATTGCAAAAGTAACCCGGGATAAGGAAATGTTGGATTTGGATCAACAATACCCAGAATATGGCTTTGCCAAACATAAGGGATACCCCACAGCATTTCATTTGGCTAAGCTAGCGGAGCTTGGACCATTACCTCAATATCGAATGAGTTTTAAGCCGGTTCAGCAGTCTCTAGTTATGCGTGACGGTCAATTGGCGGGTGTTTAAATGACAGAGCAAACAGAACAAGCAGAACAAACAGAACAAACACCGCAACCAGCAGTCGATTTTGTACATTTGCGTGTGCATAGCGACTATTCCATGTTGGATGGGCTAAATAAGGTTAAACCTCTTATTGCCCATGTTAAAAAATTAAATATGCCGGCAGTGGCTATTACTGACCAGATGAACATGTGTGGCTTGGTGAAGTTCTATAGTCAGGCGCATGATAACGGTATCAAACCCATCATTGGTGTGGACTTTTGGGTACAAAGTGACCAAATAGAAGACTCGTTGTTTCGCCTAACATTGTTGGCAATGGATAACGATGGCTACAAAAACATCACCCTATTGATCTCTAAGGCCTATTTACGCGGCAGTATTAAAGATAGAGCGGCAATCGATAGAGATTGGTTAGTTGAACACAACAAAGGTGTGATTATCCTATCTGGAGGTAAATCGGGCGATTTAGGTATGCTGCTGACCAAAGGCAATATGGATATCGCAGCTAATGTCACTCAGTTTTATCAGCAACATTTTGCAGATCGCTTTTATCTGGAATTGACCCGAACCGGCAGGGTTGGGGAAGAAGATTATATTCACCGCGCAGTAGACTGGGCGCATCAATTCGATTTACCAGTAGTTGCTACCAATGAAGTGTGTTTTGTTGATAGACAATATTTTGATGCTCACGAAATTCGTGTGGCTATCCACGACGGTTATACGTTAAACGATCCCCGTAGACCTAAACAATACAGTGAACAGCAATATCTGCGTACAGCTGAAGAAATGGCAGAACTATTCTCAGATATTCCTGAAGCCATCCAAAATACAGTAGAAATTGCTAAACGCTGCAATGTTACCGTGCAGCTAGGTACCTACTTCCTGCCTGATTTTCCTACTGAAGGTATGGATATTAAAGACTTTTTGGTTAAGGTATCTGAGGAAGGCCTAGAAAGACGTTTGGCATTCCTGTTTCCGGACGAACAAGTGCGTATCGAGAAACGCCCAGAATATGATGAACGTCTAGCGATAGAGCTTAAAGTTATAAACCAAATGGGCTTCCCTGGCTATTTCTTGATCGTAATGGAGTTTATCCAGTGGAGTAAAGACAATAACATTCCCGTTGGTCCAGGCCGTGGGTCAGGTGCCGGATCATTAGTGGCTTATGCACTGGATATCACCGACCTTGATCCCCTTGAATATGATTTGTTATTCGAACGATTTTTGAACCCAGAACGGGTATCAATGCCTGATTTCGACGTCGATTTTTGTATGGATAGACGTGATGAGGTAATTGATCATGTGGCCGAAATGTATGGACGAGACGCGGTTTCCCAAATCATTACTTTCGGAACTATGGCTGCCAAAGCTGTAGTACGAGATGTGGGTAGGGTGCTGGGGCATCCTTATGGTTTTGTTGATCGGATCTCTAAACTCATTCCGCCTACTCCAGGTATGACCCTTGAAAAAGCCTTTGTTGAAGAGCCTCGCTTACCAGAGTTATACAACGAAGACGAAGACGTCAAAGAACTTATCGACATGTGTCGTATTTTAGAAGGTTGCACCCGTAACGCTGGTAAACATGCTGGGGGGGTGGTTATTGCCCCTACAGTCATCACCGATTTTGCACCTCTTTATTGTGACGACGAAGGTAAAAACCCGGTTACCCAGTTCGATAAAAACGACGTGGAAACGGCTGGTCTAGTTAAGTTTGATTTCTTGGGTTTACGTACTCTGACGATTATTCAGTGGGCAACTGATATGATCAAATCAGGCAAAGGTATTGATGTTGATATCGCCGCTATCCCTTTGGTTGATGCAAAATGTTTTAGAGTCCTGCAAAATGCCGAGACTACTGCTGTATTCCAGCTTGAATCCCGTGGTATGAAGGAATTAATTAAACGCCTTAAACCAGACAGTTTTGAAGATATCATCGCATTAGTGGCACTGTTTAGACCCGGCCCGTTACAGTCAGGCATGGTAGATAACTTTATTGATCGTAAACATGGACGTGAAGCAGTCTCTTACCCTGACGCTGAATACCAACATGAATGTTTGAAAGAAATATTACAACCCACCTACGGTATTATCTTATATCAAGAGCAAGTCATGCAGATAGCTCAGGTAATGTCGGGATATAGTCTAGGCGGCGCCGATTTATTACGCCGTGCTATGGGTAAGAAAAAGCTAGAGGAAATGGAGAAACAGCGCGAATCATTTGAGACAGGCGCTAAAGAAAACGGAATTGATCCAAATCTAGCTATCAAAATTTTCGATCTGGTAGAAAAATTCGCAGGTTATGGTTTTAACAAATCCCACTCGGCAGCTTATGCTTTAGTTTCTTATCAAACCTTATGGTTGAAAACTCATTACCCCGCAGAATTTATGGCCGCTGTAATGTCAGCTGATATGGATAACTCAGACAAAATAGTGACTTTGGTTGATGAGTGTAATCGTATGGGGTTAACCATATTACCTCCCGATGTGAATGCCGGTAGTCATAAGTTTACTGTTGATGAAGAAGGGCGCATTGTCTACGGTATTGGTGCTGTCAAAGGTGTCGGTGAAGGCCCAATTGAAGCGATTATTGAAGCGCGCGAAGAGCATGATAAGTTTAGCGATTTATTCGACTTTTGCGCCAAAATAGACCTTAAACGTATTAACAAACGTGTACTGGAAAAATTAGTATTAGCAGGAGCATTAGATAATTTAGGCTCACATAGAGCCTCATTAATGTCTTCATTGCCCGATGCATTGGCCGCAGCAGGTCAACATGCTAAAGATAAAACGTCCGGTCAATCAGACATGTTTGGTTTATTGACCACTGAACCTGAAGAGGTGCAACAAGCTTTTGCTGATGTGCCACCTTGGCCAGAAAAGGTATGGTTAGATGGTGAGAAGACTACTTTAGGTTTATATCTAACAGGTCATCCCATTAATCAATATTTGAGCGAAATTAAACATTATGCACCTTGTCGTTTAGTTGATCTTAAACCGACCAACCGAGATCAAACCGCTTTTGCTGTTGGTTTAGTTTTAGGGGTACGGGTGATGACCAATAAACGTGGTCGTCGTTGGGCATTGGTGACATTAGATGATAAAAGTGCCAGAGTGGATGTCAGATTTTTCCCTGATATGCTTGAGCAATACGAAGAATTGCTGCAAGAAGACAAAATATTGGTGATAAGTGGACAGGTCAGCTTTGATGAATTCTCTGGTGGCAATACAATGTCGGCCCGTGATGCCATGGACTTAGTACAAGCCCGTGAGAAAAATGCTAAAGGGTTACAAGTACATTTAGAATCAAGCTGGTGTAATTCCTCAACTGTGGCTAAACTGCAAACAATTTTGCAACCTTATCAAGGTGGAAGTTGTCCGGTTCAGATACATTACGTGCATCCAGATGCAAAAGTAAATTTAACCTTGGGCGCGCAGTGGTATGTTACTCCCCAAGATGAGTTACTATATGACTTACAACAGCTGTTAGGGAAACCTCAAGTTGACTTAGAATTTCATTAACTCGTTAATAAAAGCGAACTGATGACAAGCTGTAAACATTAATTATTAGGTGTTCAATGAGTGTAAATTTTTTAGAATTCGAAAAACCTATCGCTGAATTAGAAGCGAAGATTGAAGAGTTGAGACTAGTCAATCAAGGCGGAGAGTTCGACGTTAATATCGAAGAAGAGATCACCAAACTTCGAGAAAAAAGTGCAGAATTAAGCAGGAAAATTTTTGCTGATTTAGGCGCATGGCAAGTTTCTCAAATTGCGCGTCATCCTATGCGTCCTTATACCTATGATTACGTAGAGCGTATCTGCACAGATTTTGATGAACTTGCAGGTGACAGAGCCTTTGCCGATGACAAAGCCATAGTAGGCGGCTTAGCAAAAATTGATGGGCAGCCAGTGATGATTATTGGTCATCAAAAGGGCCGTGATACTAAAGAAAAAATTAAGCGTAATTTTGGCATGCCTAAACCAGAAGGTTACAGAAAAGCATTACGCTTGATGGAAATGGCCGAGCGTTTTAACTTACCGATTATTACCTTTATTGATACCCCTGGAGCTTATCCTGGCGTAGGTGCTGAAGAACGTGGCCAAAGTGAAGCCATCGCCCGTAATCTAAAAGTTATGTCAGGCTTAAAGGTGCCAATTATATGTACTGTAATTGGCGAAGGTGGTTCTGGTGGTGCATTGGCCATAGGTGTTGGCGACAGAGTTAACATGTTGCAATACAGTACCTACTCGGTGATTTCACCAGAAGGATGTGCTTCAATTTTGTGGAAAAGTGCTGATAAAGCCCCACAAGCAGCCGAAGCAATGGGTGTCAGTGCAGGGCAAATTAAAGAATTAGGTTTAATCAATCAAATTATAAATGAACCCTTAGGCGGAGCCCATAGGGATCATGACTCAATGGCAGCTAATTTAAAAGCTACGCTAAAACAGCAGCTTGCACAGCTTGGTAGTTTATCTACTGAGGAATTGTTAGCCCAACGTTATGAACGATTGATGTCTTTTGGTTATTGTTAAATAATCAGCATTATATAGATTGTATAAGCCATCTTTTAAGATGGCTTTTTTGTTATTGAGATAATTCAGAGAACTATGTCCATATTAAATACACTGAAGGAACAACTAAGTTGTGAGCCACTCTCGTCGGCCACACATCTAGTGGTTGCATACAGTGGTGGTGTAGACTCTCATGTTCTGTTGCACGCGTTGCATTCCGTTTTACAAGAGGCTCAATTCAGTTTTGAGCTCAGCGCAATTCATATTCATCATGGTTTAAGTCAACATGCAGACCAGTGGCAAACACATTGTCAGCAGGTGTGTGCGGACCTACATATTGACTTTCAAACCGCCAATGTTTCGGTTGAAGTGGTATCGAGGCAAAGTCTTGAAGCACAAGCCAGAGAGGCGCGTTATAACAAGTTAGTTGCGTTAGCACCGGCTAATAGCCAAGTACTTCTTGGACAACATCAGGACGACCAACTCGAAACTTTTTTATTACAGTTAAAGCGGGGAGCGGGGCCTAAAGGCTTATCTTCGATGAATCGCACTTGGAATGTTCAATGCCCATTACAATCTGACAAAAAAGTAGGATTTTATCGACCGCTTTTAGACTCATCGCAACAGGTTATTTGGGATTATGCACTGCAGCATAAATTGCAATGGTGTGAAGATGAGTCTAATCAAAACACGGATTTCGAACGTAACTTTTTGCGCCATGATGTATTGCCTGTATTACAAGGTCGTTGGCCAGAAATTTCTCGTTCAGTGGCTAGAAGTGCCACACTTTGCGCCGAGCAACAAAGTTTATTGGATGAAACCTGCGCTGAAAAGCTCAAACAAATAAGAGCATCTGTATATAGTTTACATCTGCCAGCCCTAAAGCAGTTAAGTCAGTCATGGTTACATCAAATAGTACGTTATTGGTTGTCCGAATTGGGTATGCAAAACCCATCTTTAGCAGTGTTAAGTCGACTTACACCTGATTTATTAGAAGCTGCTGAAGACTCTACACCAATATTACAATGGAATACTTGGCAGTTCAGGCGATTTGATCAGCAGTTATTTGTGATCAATGTGCCAGTAAAACACAACGCCTACAGCAAAGAATGGCTAGGAGAAGAAAAAATTCAGCTACCTGATGGTTTAGGGGGGCTGCTCTTTTCGAAATCAGTTAAAACGCCGGTTGATGGAAAGTCACAGATAACCATTGACCCAGCATTAGGCGCGGTGGTGATAAGATTAGGTGGATATGGTGCAAAGTTTAAACCTGCTGGTGCGGATCATTCAAAACCCGTTAAACAATGGTTTAAGCAGTGGAAAATAGCCCCTTGGTTACGAGAGTCAGTGGTATTTATTTTGCAAAACGAAAAAGTGCTGGCCCTAATAATAGAGGAAAGATTACATCCTGGACAAAGTGCGCAATGTCAAAATGAAAATGACTTTTTGGTTAGCCTAAGGTTAGAAAATACTCTCTAGTCACAGTAACTAAATCCAAAACCTAAGTTATTGCTCTGTCTCAAGTACTTTATCAATTCGTTGATTATAGTCATCCAACTTAACTTGTTGACTTTCAGACAAAGTCACTCCTTCTAAAGCCTCTAAACAGCTGGAGACACTTTCCGTTTCTTCTTCGGTTAGTCCTTCTACTTCTGCTAAAATGGCCAATACTTTTAATAGGCTAATAGTGATGTTGGGATTGTTCGGTGACAGCTGTGCAGCTTGGCAGAGTAAGTTATAAGCAGGTTTATAGCGTTTGTTTTTATAATAGGCAGAAGCCATTTCACCCAATTCTTTTGGGCTATAACGAATGTCTTGTCGCTCTTTTGACTCTTGCTCTAAATATTCACTCAACACTTTTCCGGTAAAGGAGTCATTGCCAACTTCATCTTTCATCTGTTCAAGCAAACGCATTGATTGCTCCCACAAACCGACTTCATGAAAGGCTTTAACTTTATCTAGGTTGTCTTCGAAATTTTTCAAGGCACTTGCTCGAGTGTGTTGCAACATGACTTGTTCTGCTTGTTTTTTATTTTGGCGCAAGTTAAGCAGTCTTACTTCGATCACAGTGATCTGATCGCCCAAATCGGAGGCTGCAGCAAAGTCTTGTTTTAATAGTTCTAGCGTTTTTTCAGTGTTGATTAACAGCTTATTTGATTCGGTTTCAGATAAGGTGCCTGCCAGATCTGAACCAGAGCGGATGACATTAAGTTGTAAAGCGGGTGAGTCATGAATCGAGTTTTTAGCGTATTTGGCAATATTTCTGGTGGCTAGGTATTGCCCCATTCTGTCATGATTTAATCTGGCTAAGTTCCATGATTTTTTATTTCGTTCAATACTACGGGGAGCTAATTTAGTCGCTTCTTGAATAATTTCATACCCTTGCTGATAGTCTTCATTATCAATATGATATTCCGCCAGTAAGTCGTAGGTAGCAAATTTTGTATCATTTCGTAAAAGCAGTGCGGAGGTTAATTCGGTTGCTTCATCTATCTTTTTTTGTTTAAGTAAAGTTGCGGCTAAACCCACCTGTACCCATGCGTAAGAATATTTTTCAGCCAGATTTTCATAGAATTCTTGTGCCCCTTGATACTCCTTCATATTAAATAAACTTCTGCCAATCAATCGATTAATATGCGGGTGATACAATGTCAAAGATGAGTCTTGTAACTGGCGTTCAGCGTAATAAATAGCCGTAGGAAATTCACCTTGGTCAAAACAAAAACGCAAGGCGTAAAGTTTCTTTTCGATGGCAATAACTTGACCAATACGCTTGGCAACTTTTAAGCGATCCAGTGGTTTGACCCAAAAATCAGTGGGCTCCATTTCCACTACACAATTGACTAAACCTTTAGATGTATCTGCACTTAGAAATATCACACAAGTGGTTTTAGTGATGTAACCCTTGAACTTCATTTCTTCCAATAAGTTAAAACCATCTTTGTCACTTTTGACGTCAAAGGCAATCAGTACCATATCGAAACGTGTTGCTTGGCAAAACCTTAATGCTGAGTCTGAATTGTGAGCACTTTTTACTTTTTCAATACCCGCATCAAGCAAAGCCCCCCTAACCACTGTATGTACTAGGTCCTGGCCATCTATTATCAGTACTTCAATATCAGCATTAGATTTTTGTTCGGGTATTTTTATCAATTTCTCAGTCCTTTGTTATATAAATCAGTGATTTATATTAAGTAACTAATCTATTCTTGTCGGGACTGATTGTCTAGCAAATAAATGCTCAATAAATGAGTAATTTACACTGCAATAAAAAAGTTTTTTGGCTTATTGTGAACGCCGCTTAAATACAAACTTTGTTTCTTGCTTTTCCCCGTCATTGTCAATTACCACGTAGACATGCATCTCATTCTGGTTGACCAGATTATAGGTGTAACCTTCAAAGTAAGCTGAAGTCTTAGTGAACCTAACCAACTTAAAATCCATGCTTTGGTCTTTCTCCTCCCAACCAATGAGATCTCGACCAAAGTGTTTGAGTCGTAAAATGAGACTACCTTTATGTTCTGATATGGCCATCAATTCATAAAATCTTACTTGATTATCTTGAATAAATTTGAAGGAAGCCATCATAGAGCCTGCCGAGGGTTGTGACCAAATTTCCTCGAACTGACCACCTCAGATATCACCCTGCCAATAACCCGATATCCACTTTACATCCCCAATTGAAGCGGGTGCTGAGGAAGCTCCAGGAGCTAAGGTCTCTGTATTTGATAACACCTCATCAGGGTGAGCCTTCAATGCAAAAGTGAAAACTATTAGCGATAGGAAAAAAGTGAGTCGAATAAAATTAGCCATGATTGGAAATCCGATTAGAAGTGAATGTAATCACCAAGACTATAACCAATAATCAGGGTTAAACTATACAATCCGCATCAAAAATTGATGTTAGGCAGTGCGTAACTTTAATTAAATTATTTTTGAATGGCGCAGGTGGCTAATGGTGTTTTTGTCATAACCTAATAGCTCTGACAACACATTTTCCGTATGTTCTCCAAGATTCGGAGGTGCCTGATTGTACTCGATAGGGGTACGTGAAAAATTAATAGGGTTGGCGACTGTTGGTACTTTGCCATTTTCGGGGTGGTTTAGTTCACCTAGCATATTGCGGTGTTTAACTTGTGGGTTATCGAATACTTGCGCAATGTCGTTGATTGGGCCACATGGAACGCCTTTTATTTCTAGTTGTTGTAACCAAACATCACTGCTTTTTGCTTTGATGATTTCTGCCAATGTTTCAATTACAATTTCTCTGTTGCGCACTCTTGCTTGATTAGTGGTGAAGCGAGGGTCTTGGATTAACGCTTGGCATTCCGCTACCTCACAAAAATCTGCAAATTGTGAGTCGTTACCAACGGTCAAAATGATAAAGCCATCCGCTGTTTGAAACGTTTGGTAGGGCACAATATTAGGGTGGGCATTACCCATGCGCTTAGGAATGTCTTGGCTAACCAGATAGTTCATACCCTGATTGGCTAAACACGCAACTTGTACATCAAGTAAAGCCAGATCAATATGTTGACCTAAACCAGATTTTTCTCGCTCAATTATTGCCGCTTGTATAGCCGTGGTGGCATACATTCCTGTCATGATGTCGGTTAAAGCCACGCCGACTTTTTGTGGGCCTCCACCAGGTAAATGATCAGGCTGCCCCGTTACACTCATTAGTCCGCCCATACCCTGTAACAGAAAGTCGTATCCGGCTCTTTGAGCATAAGGCCCATCTTGGCCAAAACCTGTGATAGAGCAATAAATCAATTTAGGATTAATCGCTGATAAGCTAGCAAAGTCTAGGTGGTATTTTTGTAAACTGCCTACCTTAAAGTTTTCTATCAGGACATCACAGCTTTCTACAAGTTGCTGAATAACGGCTTGTCCATCTTGGTGATGTATATCGACCGTAATCGAGCGTTTACCTCGATTGGCCGATAAAAAATATGCTGAATCTGTTGGGTTTTCAGTTTGTTGATTATTTAAATAAGGGGGACCCCAGTGACGAGTGTCATCACCTTGTATCGGCTTTTCTACTTTAATCACTTCTGCACCTAAGTCCGCCAACATTTGTCCGGCCCAAGGCCCCGCTAAAATACGACTGAGTTCTAGTACGCGTATATGTGACAATGGTGATGGCATAAGTTGCTCTTAGGTTTTTGTAGTTGAGTGACAGCAAACAGGCTGACTAAATAAATTTTGCGGTTTTTAAATAGCCGCACAGTTGATTAACTTTTTTAAAAACACCAACTGAATTATAAACCTTCACTTGTTTTCATTGGTGTACTGCAAATTTAACAAAGTTGAGATGGGCTGGCTCCACTAAATAGTCGTCATGTTGCTGTGTCATTTATTGGGTTGCAAAAAAAAACCCTCAAAATGAGGGCTTAGCTTAACAAGTTTTTAGCATTACAACTTAATAATATTATTGCCAGTGTCTCGGTCAATAAAACGTACAAATGGATCAATACCTGCAAAACCAGGTACTTCATCTACTATTAGTTCGATCACTGAGTCGCCACTTTCTATACGATGCAATCCTTGGTAAATCACTTTGTTGTCGGCATCAAATTTGTTTGGATCGTCGCTAAACAAAACAATTTCAACCTCTTCATTAAAAGGCTGTTCGGTTTCTTGTCCTTTTCCATCTGCACTAAATTGTTGTGCAGATACCGTTAATATAACCTTGGTTTTGCCGTCTTCAAGCTCTTCCTTTACCACCTCTTTGGCGCGCAAATCGTAAATAGTGATTTGCTCAAACAAGTCTTTAATATAAGCCTGTTCTGCCTCGTTCGATACATTATCTAAATGTCTCACCAAGTCCAAAGTGGTAGGGTACAAGTCTTCTCTAAACTGATATTCGTATAGCAATGCTTGTAAGGCTTTATTAAGACGCTCTTCACCTAGTTTGTTAACCAAGGCCATCATCACTATAGAGCCTTTTTGATAATGAATGTATTGTTGGTTTTCTGCGCGTAGCAGTGGCATTTCTTCAATCCGTTCTGCACTGCGACCTCTTAAATAACGATCCAATTCATGGGTTAAAAACTTACGTAGCTTTATTTCACCATACTTTTTCTTCATGACCATTAACGCGCTGTATTGCGATAAGGTTTCAGACAATACCGCGCTACCTTGCACATTGGCAGCGTTGAGTTGATGCCCCCACCACTGGTGAGCCACTTCGTGAGCAGTGACATAATAAACTGGGTCAATATCTTCAGGGTTACGTAAGTCCGAAATAAAACCAATATTTTCGGAATAGGGCACAGTGTTTGCAAAACTTTGTGCAAATCCACGGTAACCTGGAAACTCAATAATCCTTAATTGCTTGTGTTGATAAGGGCTAAATACTTTTTGAAAGTAGTCGAGAGAGTCTTGGCTAGACTCAATCATTCTGTCCACATTCCAATGATGATTTTTATGGTAGTAGACCTCGATATTAATCCCATCATGTTCGACTGTTTTCTTCTCTAGGTTAGCCGACATCACACTAAAAAAGTTGACCATCGGGGCGTCCATCTCGTATCTATAATAATTGCGGCCATCTTGTTGCCATTCTTTTTGCAAATATCCAGGCACAATGGCAAATTGATCATCGCTTGTAGAGACTGTGGCACTAAAATCAATAAACTCGACACCACTACCAAAAAAACTTTCCGTATAGCGGCTAGTATCTTCAAGTTTATATGCCCGCTGTAAAGGCTCTAAGTCTCGTTTACGGCGTTCATGTTGATCTCTTATTTGGTAACCTTCGTTGAAACCAAAAGATGGGAACAATTCGAAGTTGTTTATAAACGTACCGTTCTTCACTAAGGTATTGTCTTCACCTCTGTCTTTAAACCCTTGGTGAGCTCGGATAACATTCAGTTGACCGGTGCGCTCTTCACCAGGTGCCATAGGCTGAGTAAATTCGAACCATGCAAGGTTGTATTTGGTGTTGGTTTCACCTAATTCACCACCTGGGATCACTACATTATAGTCTTTTGTGAAGCGTGGAATATTCACCAGAAAACGACTGATGGGCTGGTCTGTGCGGTTAATCAGATTGACGGAGGCGTTGGCTTGGATACGTCGCTCTTTGGGGAAAACATCTATTGTGGCATTAATGGCTACGACACTTGGCATAGGTGCATCACGAAATTCAATGTAATCTTTTTCGTAATCGGCTTGTGTATCCAAAATCTGATCTTGGCCATAAAAATCATTCAACACTTTGGTGTTGTAATGAATATAGCCACCTGTAGATATAAATATGACTAATGCTACCGCTGCAATACTTTTGCCTTGATTACCTAGCTGATAACTTAACAAACTAAAACGTTGTTTAAGCGATGCCTGAGGGCCCCTTTGCCACATACCATAACTCATCACACCCAACACCACTGACAGAGCTGTCCAATAAAGCATGTACCAATTCTGAGTCTGTATATACCAGCCATAGCCATTTAAATCTGAGTATTGCAAAACAGGTGCGGTGCCAAAATTAAACATGTTGTGTTCAATGCCTATTTGACCAAACACACTGGATACAATTATGTAGCCAACAAAAATTAACATGCCCACATATTTATTGGGGCTTAATACTTGGAGTAAAAACGCCAATACTATGAGTAGGCAAAAGGGCAACACAGCAAAATACAGTAAGCTGATCAAATATTGCCCGAACTCAATGTTTTCATAACCCGAAAGCAATTGTTTGACAATAGCGATGACCAATCCTGCAAAATGCAGCGATACAATCACTAACATCACTGCAAGTAATTTTGATAACCAAAAAGTGACGTTGCGTACGGGCATACTGTCGATAATATCGCCCATACCTACAGTACGTTCACGCCAAACCACTTCTGCTGTGTAATAGGTAATGACAATAATCGTCATTAGGCTAAAAGCACCCACAATGATTTGCACTAAGGTTTGAGTGAGTGGCCAGTTTGGGGCGCCAAAAGCTCCATTTATGTTAAGAAAGCCGGCAATAAGTTGAAAGGCTGAAAACAGCAATAAAACAGGGAATGCTGGGCTCAGCATTACCTGCTTAATTTCAAATTTGGTGCGAATGAAAAATTGCGCAAAACCGTTTTTGGATGAGGCCTTAATCGCAATATTACTGTTGGCAGGAATAACGTCTATTCTTTCTTTCTTGGATTTTTTGCTGGTTTTGTTTGCGCTTAGCGTTAACGGCTTAAACAGTCGACCTGCGGTCAGAAGAATAAAGCTTCCCACCGCTAGCCACAATAAACGGTTTTGTAATATTGCACCCTCAAGAACGGGTAATAATGCGTTCTTTTCAAAGGCTGTCCAATAGCGTGTATATTCGCGAAATGAACCTATGGCAAATGGGTCAAGTAATGCTCTTATGGTTCGTTGCTCGGGTTCATTAAATACTTGCCCTGAAACGAAATATAAAATAAACAAACCCAAGGCACAGATGTAACCAGCCATCACACTTTTAAAGAAATTAGTGACCCCATAGAATAAAGTTGCAAGAACAAAAATAGTGGTGGTGGAAAAAATCAAGAAGGGTTGTAAGTACATCATCAAACTATTTGGGCCAACTCTTTCGCCATCGATCCAAGGCATTAAGCTGCCTATAAATAAACCTAATGGCACCATGGCAAATACGGCTAGGCATATTAAATAAGCGCCAAAAAACCGTCCAAGGTTGTAACTTAAAGGTTTGATGGGTTTGGTATAAATAATCTCTGACATGAAAGATGTATGGTTTCGTGTGGCAGTACTGGCTACAAAATTGACCACCATAAACATACTAATCAGGCCAAAAATTAGCATGGTTTGGCTAACAGCAAAGGGACTGTTAAACAACACATTTCCACCTGAACCAATTTGCACTCCATCAATGGTGATGGCAAGGAATGGCAATAAGAAAAAAACTAAACAAGTCACGATAAAAGAGGGCTGGCGAGTAAAATAGCGCCATTCAAACCTTAACATTTGAGTAAACATAACAGAGCTTCCTTATGCTACTTGGGTTGAATGAGAGTTTTGTCGAGAGTTATGTAAGGTAGAAAAATATACATCCTCTAGAGTCGCAGGGGTACTTTCAAAACCCTCAGGCGCATCAGGCGCCAGAACATGCAATACGGTGCGACCAGCAAACAGACGTTTTGAGATAACAGGCAACGTATTCTCTAATATTGCTGCTTCATCAATTGACACTGTTTTACGCCAAATTTGTCCGTTTAAGTCGGCGGTAATATCCACTGGATTACCTTGAAGTAAAATTTGCCCGTTACCCAAAACAGCCATGTTCGGGCAAAGCTCAGATACGTCATCGACTATATGGGTCGATAGAATAATGACTTTCTCTTCGCCTAAAGTCACAAGAAGATTATGGAAACGATTACGCTCTTCTGGATCAAGACCAGCTGTGGGTTCGTCTACAATCAGTAAATCTGGATCGCCCAATAACGCCTGAGCGATACCAAAACGTTGGCGCATGCCCCCAGAAAAGCCACTGACCGCTTTTTTACGGTGTTGAAACAAATTTGTGTGAGCCAATAAGCCATCAACTGCTTCTTTGCGTTCCCCTTTGTTATCAATGCCTTTAAGAATAGCTAAATGATCTAATAAGTCGTAAGCACTAACACGGGGGTACACTCCAAAATCTTGTGGTAAATAACCTAAGCGTTGACGTAATTCGTTGGGCTGGGTCAGCACATCGATTTTATCGAATTGAATACTGCCTGTATCGGGTTGCTGAAGCGTGGCAATAGTGCGCATCAAACTAGATTTTCCCGCTCCATTGGGCCCAAGCAAGCCAAACAAGCCTTTTGGAATATCCAAGTTGACATTGTTAAGGGCTTTTACCCCATTGTCGTAAGTTTTTGATATATCTTTTATTTTTAGCATGCCTTTATCCCTGTTTTTAGTTTTTATGGGGATAAATATGCAGAATTAATTTTCAATAGTCTATGGATGCAACATTTTCTTACTAAAACAAATAATTTAATTCGTGTTGATGTCGATTCAGTTTATATCCAAGCCACCTGAAGCGTGTATTTTAAGGTGGTTTGGGTATATACTTCGCGGCCTTATTTTTTCATCAGTGTTTACGTTTTTAGAGGTCGTTTTTCATGCGCACGGACTATTGTGGCAATATCAATTCATCTTATATCGGACAAACTGTCACTTTGTGTGGCTGGGTCAATCGCAGCCGAGATTTGGGAGGGGTTATTTTCCTCGACCTAAGAGACCGCGAAGGTGTGGTGCAAGTGGTATTTGACCCAGATTTAGTCGATGTTTTTGATACGGCCGTGACTCTAAGAAATGAATTTTGTGTTCAGCTCACAGGTTTAGTTCGAGCCAGACCACAAGGCCAAGTGAACAAAGATATGTCGACCGGCGAAATTGAAATGCTGGGTAAATCTTTAACTATCTTAAATAAAGCCGCTCCGTTACCACTAGATTGGAACCAAGAAAATTCTGAAGAGCAGCGTTTGAAATATCGTTATTTAGACCTACGTCGTCCTTTGATGAGTGACCGTTTAAAATTCAGAGCTAAAGTGACTAGCAGTGTACGTAACTATCTTGAGAGTGATGGTTTTTTAGATATCGAAACCCCGATCTTGACCAAAGCCACACCAGAAGGCGCACGTGATTATTTAGTCCCTAGCCGTACGCACAAAGGCCAATTTTTTGCCTTGCCGCAGTCACCACAATTGTTTAAACAATTATTGATGATGTCAGGCATGGACAAGTATTACCAAATCGTAAAATGTTTCCGTGATGAAGACTTACGTGCTGACCGTCAGCCTGAATTTACCCAAATCGATATTGAAACCACTTTCTTAGATGCAAATGGCGTGATGTCGATTGCTGAAGGTCTGGTACGTGACTTGTTCCAAAAAATGTTGTCAGTCGATTTGGGCGAGTTCCCTAGTATGACTTACGCGGATGCGATGCGCCGCTTTGGAAGCGACAAACCTGATTTACGTAATCCATTAGAATTGACTGATGTAGCAGATTTGCTTAACGACGTTGAATTTAAAGTGTTCTCTGGTCCAGCAAATGATCCGAAAGGGCGTGTTGCGGTGATTCGTGTGCCTGGCGGTGCAAAGTTGTCACGTAAACAAATTGATGACTACGGTAAGTTTGTAGGCATTTATGGCGCTAAAGGTTTGGCGTGGATGAAAGTCAACGACCTAGACGCCGGAATGGAAGGGTTGCAATCACCTATCCTTAAATTTTTAACTGAAGACGTGGCTAAAGGTATTGTTGAACGCAGTGGTGCACAAAGCGGTGACATTCTGCTGTTTGGTGCTGACACTAACACTGTTGTGACAGAAGCCTTGGGTGCCCTTCGATTAAAACTAGGTGAAGACTTAGAATTGTTAGAAGGTGAATGGAAACCACTTTGGGTGGTCGACTTCCCTATGTTTGAAGAATTTGATGGGCAGTTCCATGCACTACATCATCCTTTTACTGCTCCTCGCGATATGACTCCTGATGAACTCGCTGCTAATCCAGCTGGTGCGTTGTCTAATGCATACGACATGGTGTTAAATGGCTGTGAGTTGGGTGGTGGTTCGGTACGTATTCATCAACAAGATATGCAAGCTAAAGTATTTTCATTGTTAGGTATTAGTGACGAAGAAGCCGAAATGAAATTTGGGTTTTTGTTAGAAGCTCTTAAGTTTGGTGCGCCGCCTCACGCTGGCCTAGCCTTTGGTTTAGACCGCTTAGTGATGTTGATGACAGGTGCAACCTCTATTCGAGATGTGATGGCGTTCCCTAAAACCAACACTGCGGCTTGTCCTTTGACAGACGCACCTGGCGAAGCCAACCCAGAACAACTCAAAGAGCTTTCAATTCAAACGGTAATAGAAAAAAAAGCGGATTAATCGATTTAGTCGACTAATACAATGCAAGCAAAATACCGTATTCCTCAATCTGCCCTGACGGTTGTATATAACCAGTCAGGGCAGGTGTTGGTGATGCAAAGAAATGATGATCCTGAATTTTGGCAATCGGTAACTGGAACGCTAGAGCTGGGGGAAAAACCCTGCGAAACGGCACGCCGCGAAGTGTTGGAAGAAACTAGCATCGATATTACTCAAAAGGTCTATCAATTAATCGATTGCCAAAAAATTAATACCTATGAAATTCGCGATAGATGGAAACACCGCTATCCCCCTGACACCCCTTTCAACACAGAACACGTATTCGCGGTTGAAGTCGCCGACGACCAAGTGATAAGTTTGACAGAACACTCTGCCTATTTATGGCTAGACAAACACTGTGCAATGCAAAAAGTGTGGTCGGACACTAACCGCGAGGCAATCTCTTTATATGTACCAGATGCCAATCAATAAATTCAATCGTCAGCTTAAGTCTTTAACTACGACAACTCGAGCGATGATCTAATGGCGATTATTTTGGGAATTGATCCCGGTTCTCGTATTACCGGTTACGGCGTGATAAAAAAAGTGGGCCAAAAATCTGAATATATCGGCAGTGGTTGTATTCGGTTACAAGGCGATGAGCTTGCGCCAAGGTTAAAACAAATCTTCGATGGCGTGAGAGAAATTATCAACCAATTCCAACCTACTGAGTTTGCGATCGAACAAGTGTTCATGGCAAAAAATCCTGACTCAGCATTAAAGCTCGGTCAAGCAAGAGGTGCGGCGATTGTGGCTGCTACTTTTTTTGATTTACCTGTTGCCGAATATTCAGCAAGACAAATCAAACAATCCGTTGTGGGAAAAGGCAGTGCGGATAAATCTCAGGTTCAGCATATGGTGACCTATTTATTAGGCTTGGCAGCCAATCCTCAAGCCGATGCTGCTGATGCTCTGGCTGTGGCTTTGTGTCACAATCACACCCAACAAAGTTTGATAAAAATGTCTGGCCAAGCTACAAAAACGGTACGTGGTCGCTTGAGATAAGCTGCCACTACGAGCAAAAGACTTAAAACCCAAGGAAACAAAATGATAGGTAATATTCGTGGCATCTTGATTGAAAAGCAGCCACCTGAAATTCTGATTGAAGCAGGGGGCGTGGGGTACGAAGTACAAGTGCCTATGACCAGTTTCTATCAGTTGCCCGAAATTGGCCAAGAAGCCAATTTGTGTATTCATTTTGTAGTGCGTGAAGATGCCCAGTTGTTGTTTGGTTTTGCCAATAAACAAGAACGAGCGGTATTCCGCGAGCTAATAAAAGCCAGCGGAGTAGGGCCAAAATTAGCGTTAACTATCTTATCTGGTATGAACGCCCAACAGTTTATGCAATGTGTGAGTATGGAAGATGTGACAGGGTTAACCAAACTTCCCGGGGTGGGCAAAAAAACCGCAGAACGTTTAGTCATTGAAATGCGCGATAGATTAAGTAAGTTAGCAAAAGAACAGGGATATACAGATACAGTTCATCTGACACCAGATTTGCCAGTAGAAAATACCTTTGTGCAACGTACCGATTCAAAAGAAGAAGCGTTAAGTGCACTGATTGCTTTGGGATACAAACCCCCACAGGCGATTAGAGTGATAAACGCAGTGTATAAAGAAGAAATAAGTAGCGAAACACTTATTCGAGAAGCGCTACGAGCCATGGTTTAACAAAAAGAAATTAAACAGAACAGTCTTTTACAGACGGCTTTCAATAATTTTGTTACTGTATAAAAAAACACTATTTATAACGATTAGTAAAACACCGCATGATTGAAGCAGACCGCATAATAAAACCTACCGCCAGCCACGAAGATGAAGTAGTTGATCGTGCCATACGACCTAAAATGTTGGCTGATTATACTGGTCAAGATCATGTCTGCTCACAAATGGAAATTTTTATTGAGGCAGCGCGAAAACGTAGCGATGCCTTAGATCACTTACTCATATTTGGTCCTCCTGGTTTAGGTAAAACTACCTTAGCAAATATTGTGGCAAACGAGATGGGGGTGAATATTAAAACCACCTCTGGACCTGTGCTTGAAAAAGCCGGTGATTTAGCCGCACTTTTGACAAACCTTGAAGAAAACGATGTGTTGTTTATTGATGAAATTCATCGTCTTAGTTCAGTTGTAGAAGAAATTCTTTATCCAGCAATGGAAGATTACCAACTGGATATTATGATTGGAGAGGGCCCAGCAGCGCGCTCAATAAAATTGGAATTGCCGCCTTTTACGTTAATAGGTGCAACAACAAGAGCGGGCTCGTTAACTTCGCCTCTTAGAGATCGTTTTGGCATAGTGCAGCGTCTAGAATTTTATAATATTAAGGATCTCACACAAATTGTAAAACGCTCGGCGAGTTATTTGAACCTAAACCTAAACGAAGAAGGTGCTCTTGAAATTGCCAGACGTTCCAGAGGTACACCTCGAATAAGCAACCGCCTATTACGTCGAGTGAGAGACTTTGCTGAAGTCAGATCCGATGGAAATATTACCCTAGAGGTCGCCAGTCAAGCGTTGGACATATTGGATGTCGATAAAGAAGGTCTTGATTATATGGACCGAAAGTTACTGTTGGCTATCATTGAAACATTTATGGGTGGGCCTGTGGGTCTGGATAACCTCGCTGCGGCCATTGGTGAAGAACGAGAAACCATCGAAGATGTGATTGAACCCTTTTTAATCCAACAGGGATTTTTGCAACGTACTCCTAGGGGGCGTATTGCTACACAACGTGCTTTCTTGCACTTTGGTAAAGATTACTCAGCAGAGTAATTGACTCTAAAACCTTCAGGCAAAAAAAAAGCCCACATAATAAATGTGGGCCAAACAACTAGTGTTAAAGGAAATAAATCCAGGGAACATGTCAAATAAACTATTTACTTCATCGTTTGCCTCATTTGGAAAACAATGTGCAGTTCAGAAAACAAGACGTATTCTAGTTAAATAAACCAAAGGTTCAATTGAATTAAATTAATCAAAGGATTAGAAAATCTAATGTGTTTTAATCAAAAATGTAAATAAAATGTTTATTTCGCTTTATTTTGTTTCCAACCTACTGAATAATAAAGGGTATTTTAATTCGTTTGATTTTTAAACTATTAATTTTACTATTGCTTGTTAGTGTTTTGTTAGTTAAGTGTTAGTTCTATTTAATTGAATAATTATTCATTTTAAAAGTGTTCATATCGTTAGAGTGTATGTCTTTGTTTCTGCTAAAATCATGATAAATAAGAAAGTTTTTCAGTGAAGTAAATGTTCAGTTCAGCATTTCATATTGTTTGTTAGCATAAAGATTCACAGGTTGGGATATTTGATACCTTAGACTTAGGTATGTAAAAGTAATAACTATTCTCTTAGCATCTATAAAAGTAACTTACCATGAACAAACATAGTCACAATGTGCGAGTGTATTACGAGGACACCGACGCGGGAGGCATAGTTTATTATGCTAACTATTTGAAGTTTTTAGAGCGCGCCAGAACCGAGTGGTTAAGGCAAATGGGCACAGAGCAAGACATTCTTTTGGAACATTCTGTGGGTTTTGTCGTCAAACGTGTTGAAATGGACAATCATGCGCCTGCTCGTTTCAATGAATTGTTGTGTATTCAGTCTGAAATAGTAGAATTAAAGCGTGCTAGTTTAGTATTCAAACAAATAATAATAAGTCCAAACGAAAAGTGTTTGGTCAGTGCGTTAATCAGAGTGGCTTGTGTCAATTTATCTAGTATGAAACCACAAGCTATTCCTGACAAAATTTTAGGGGAATTTTCAAGTGCCATCTGAGTTATCTTTTGTTGATCTTATTCTTGAAGCCAGTTTGCTTGTGCAACTGGTTATGTTGTTATTACTTGCGGCATCTGTTGCCTCATGGGCATTCATATTTGAACGCAGCCGAGCGTTAAATTTTGCTCGTTCTGAAATGAAAAAATTTGAAGATAAATTTTGGTCAGGTGTTGATCTCAACCGTTTTTATCAAGAATTAGCTGCACGCCAATCTCTAGAAGGCATGGCTAGTATGTTCTGTGCTGGCTTTAAAGAATTTGTTCGGTCACGTAAAAACCCTTCCACACCAGCAGATGCGGTTATGGAAGGTACTTCAAGAGCTATGAGGGTGTCTTTATCTCGTGAAATAGATCGTTTGGAAAGCCGCTTACCTTTCTTAGCCACAACAGGATCTATTAGTCCCTATATTGGTTTGTTTGGCACTGTGTGGGGCATAATGAATTCGTTTATTGCTTTAGGTGGGCAACAACAAGCTACCTTGTCAATGGTTGCGCCAGGTATTGCCGAAGCATTGATTGCTACAGCTATGGGTTTGTTTGCTGCAATACCAGCGGTAATTGCTTACAACCGGTTTAGTCATCAAGTAGAAAAACTTGAAAATAGCTACGGCAATTTTATGGAGGAATTCTCCAGTATTTTACATAGGCAAGCACTGTCCTCAAGTGCAGATACGGCTCACCCTACCCAACCTGCTGCTTAGGCTGATTGACTATGTATGTAAGAAAACGTAGACGCCCTGTCTCAGAAATAAACGTGGTTCCATATATTGACGTAATGTTAGTGTTGCTGATTATCTTTATGGTAACGGCGCCACTTGTTACTCAAGGTGTGAAAGTGGATTTGCCCAAAGCTCAAGCTCAACCCTTGGACGAAGAATCCAAACCTCCTCTAGTGGCATCTGTTAATGCGCAAGGCCAATATTTTTTGAATGTGGGTGACAGTCAGCAAGAACCAATGTCAGCAGTAGATTTGGCGACTTTAGTGGCTGCACACCTTCAAGTTGAACCTGAAACACCTGTAGTTGTTAAAGGTGATGGCGCGGTAGCTTACAGTCAAGTTGTGCAGTTAATGGTTTTATTACAAAGGGCCGGTGCGCCTTCTGTCGGCTTAATGACCGCGCCGCCTGAGGAATAACAAACCATATGTCTAAGTTGCGTATTGCGTTTTCTATTTCGTTGTTTATGCATATAGCGGTTATTGCGACCTTACTGGTAAGTGGGCATTTCTCTTTGCCCAAGGTGGCGCCTGAAGCATTTAATCCTGAGCCCATTATTGAAGCTAAAGTAATTGACCAGAGTCAACTGCAAAAACAAGTTCAAAAAGTGAAAGACCAACAAAAAGCCAAACGTATAAAAGAAGAAGATAGGGTAAAAGAACTCGAGCGTAGAGCTGCTATTGCAGAAAGAAAACGCAAGCAACAAGAGTCCGAAGTGTCAAAATTGAAAGCAGAAACTAAAAAACAGCAATTAGACAAGAAAAAAGCTGAACAAGCTGCAGTGGCAGCAAGAGAAAAACAAAAACAGGAAAAAGCCAAAGCCAAACAGCTTGAAGATGATCGTAAACGTAAAGAGTTAGAAAAGAAAAAAGCTGATGATCAAGCCAAGAAAGCTAGAGCAAAACGCGAACAAGAAGAAAAAGCCTTAAAAGACGCAGAACGAAAGCGTCAAGAAGCAAAGGATAAGGCCGCACAAGAAAAAATGCTTGAAGAGCAGCTTGAGGCAGAACAAGCGGTCAGACAACAAAAAAGAAACAAACAAGTTTTGACTGAAGTACAAAAATACCAAGCGCTAATCAAACAGACTATTCAACGAAACTTAATTGTTGATGATGCTATGAAAGGCCAATCTTGTCGTTTTAATATTCGCTTAGCTTCTAATGGTTTAGTGATTCAAGTTAAGGAACTGGGTGGTGATCCATTGGTTTGTAGGGCAGGTAAAACTGCAATTCTCAAAGCAGTAGAATTACCAGTTTCTGATGAGCCTGATGTTTATGAAAAATTACGCGATATCAATTTTACTTTTGCACCGGAAATATAATGTTTAAACCTATGTTAATAACTAAGCAACTATTGCTTTCATTTTTTATTTTATCAATTAGTTTTCCCAGTTTCTCTGCTCTGGAAATTGTTATTACTGAAGGTATAGATACCTCAAGACCAATAGGAGTCGTACCTTTTAAGTGGGTTGGCGAAGGTGTTATGCCAGAAAAACTGACAAATGTTATTGCGGCTGATTTACGTCGTAGTGGTAAATTTAATCCCATCGACGCAAGTGATATGCCGCAATACCCCACTGCAGATAAAGAAGTGGACTACAGCGCTTGGGCCTCACAAGGTATAGAAGCGGTGTTGGTCGGCAAAGTGGAACTATCAGGCATTGATAGATACACCGTGTCTTATGAGTTAATCGATGTATTACGAGGTCAAATTACCGGTGGTCAGTCTCAGGTGTTAAGTGGCGGTAAACTAATTACTAGTAACGACCACGTATTGGCTGTCAGTAAGATGACTATTTCTGGTAATGATTTTAGGCGACATTCACATCGCATAAGTGATGTCGTGTACGAGAAGCTAACCGGTGAACGAGGGGCATTTTTAACACGTATCGCTTATGTCATTGTAAGAGATACAAAGGTGAATGATTTGCCCTTTCAATTAGTCGTGTCTGATTATGATGGTGCCAACGAAACCACATTGTTGCGATCGCCCGAGCCGTTAATGTCTCCTTCTTGGTCTCCCGATGGCACTAAATTGGCTTATGTAAGTTTTGAAAATAAACGTCCACAAATTTTTATTCAAGATATCTACACCATGAGTAGAACACAAATGACCAATTTTCCAGGAATTAATGGTGCGCCAAAATTCTCTCCTGATGGAAAAACACTGGCTATGGTGTTATCAAAAGATGGTAACCCAGAACTTTATGTGATGAATATTGCGAGTAAACAGCTGCGCAGAGTAACAAAAAACAGAGCAATTGATACGGAACCAAGCTGGTCTCCAGACAGTCAGAGCTTAATATTTAGTTCAGAACGGGGTGGTAAACCTCAGATATATCGCGTAACTTTAGCATCAGGTAAGGTTCGTCGCTTGACTTTTGAAGGTGAAATGAACTTAGGGGGGACTATTACCCCAGACGGCAAACAAATGGTGATGGTTAATCGTACTCGTGGCAATTATCATATTTCACGTCAAGATTTGACAAATGGTAATCTACAGGTTTTAACTAAAACCTATTTAGACGAATCGCCAAGTATTGCTCCTAATGGAAGTATGATTATTTACAGTACATTGCATCAAGGAAAACAAGTTTTGTCTTTGGTGTCTTTGGATGGCAGATTTAAAGCGCTACTGCCAGCGGCCAACGGTCAGGTGAAGGCTCCGACTTGGTCACCATTTTTACGTTAAAATTTACATTTGATATTTAATTCTATAAAAACAGGAAAAAAGAATGCAACTAAATAAAATTTTTAAAGGGTTGGTTATCGCTCTTCCAGTTGTAACTATGATGGCGTGTACGTCAACAGACGAAAGTGCAGACAAAGTTGCCGCTGAAGAAGCAAGAATTGCCCAAGAGCAAGCAGTAGCTGATCGTAAAGCGCAAGAAGCACGTGATTCTATGGTTGAAGCCGGTAACGTTAAACCTATGCTGACTCCTGCAGAAGAAATGAAGCAAGAATTAGTCGCGCTAGAAAATAATCAATTAGTTTACTTTGACTTTGACCGCGCAAATATTAGTTCAGAGTACTACAGTGTGTTGGATCAACACGCTGCGTTTTTAGTGAAAAATAGTGGGCAGTCAGTTGTGATTGAAGGTCATTGTGATAGCCGCGGTACGCCTGAATATAATATTGCCTTGGGTGAGTCTCGTGCTAAATCAGTACAAACTTATCTATTGAATGCAGGTGTGAGCCCATCACAAATATCCGTTGTGTCTTACGGTGAAGAGAAACCTGTTAACAATGGAACATCTGAAGCGGCTTTTGCTGAAAACCGCCGTGGTGTTTTGGTTTACTAATAATAGAAGTCTAATATGATGAAACGCACCTTAGCGATAAGTTTGCTAGGGCTATATGGAGCCGCAGTTATTGCGGCTCCTGCGCCTGTGACAGATGTTACCAGCGGTAGTAGCGACCAACGCATTACAGAGCTGGAAAGAAAGTTTTCGACACGTACAGAAGCACAGCATCGACAGCAAGAGCAGCTGGATGTGATGCAAAACGAGGTGAATGAGCTTCGTGGTGCGATTGAAATGCAAAATTATCAGTTAGAGAAAATTCTTGAGCGACAAAGAGAACTCTATCTGGAAATAGATAAACGTATTGAGGCGGTTAATACTCAGCCTTCTTCAATACCAGCAACTGTTATTAACACTATAGCCACGCCTGATGACGTTACTTTATCGTCGAATGAAAATGAAGCTTATGATAAAGCGGTGAATTTGATCCTCAAAGATAGATTGTATGATCAAGCTATACCTGAGTTTCAATCATTTTTACAAAACTTCCCAAGTTCTAGTTATACGCCAAATGCACATTATTGGTTAGGTCAGTTATTGTTTAACAAACAAGATTGGGCTGGTGCAGGTGTACAATTTCAGTCGTTAATTACAGATTACCCTGATTCAAGTAAAAGAGCTGATGCTACACTGAAGTTAGGAATAACTGAAATGGAACGAGCAAATGCTGCTCGTGCTAAGCAGCTTTGGGAACAAGTTGTTGCTGAATTTCCGGATTCGGCCTCAGCGAAGTTAGCTGAAAAACGACTCAAAGGGATTTAATTAATCTGTTTCCTGTTAGATTTCGATTGTTTTGTTAAAACACAATTGAAAAATTCACAGGTGTTTTAGGTCACTTTTTCAACCATCAAGGATTGTGAAATTGACTATTGTTCGGTTTTTCAGCAAACAGTTGGAATTATTGAAATAATAATGCCATTTGGCTTGCACTGAAGTTTCAATTGAGTATTATATGCCGCCCTCGCAGTGAGGCGGAAAGAAAAATTGAAAAGTGGGTCGTTAGCTCAGCTGGTAGAGCAGTTGACTTTTAATCAATTGGTCGCTGGTTCGAATCCAGCACGACCCACCATCTTTTTTTACTTCAGTCCTATAGTACATTCGTAAAACTAAACATTTTTATAGTATCGAAACACTACTTATTGTTCATCATCTCGCAAATTCAATATATCTATCAAATTTTTTAACGATAAAGTAAGAAGTTCACTTAACAAAACAAGTTAAAGCTAAGCATAATATGCACTAGCTATAGTCTTCATGCTAAGTTATACATGTATATGTGGTGAACGCTCGCCAAAAGTCGCATTTAACCTACCCTAGTTGATTGGTATTGCTTGTTACAGTTATATTTTTATAACTTGTTACGATTGGACATGCAGTAAAATTAATCTAAGATTACAATCAATGTAATAGACCCAATGGTGTACTAAATTAATGAATGTACAAGAATATGCTGTAAACGCTGGTGATATATTTGTTTTGCCTGAAGCTGTGATAAAAGTTAAGCAATTAATCGATGATGATGCGACATCTATGGACGATATTGCAGAAGTGATTAATTATGATCCGGCCATCATGTCACAAGTCTTAAAGATTTCTAACAGCGCCTTGTATAAATTCCCTCACACTATTACCACAGTGACAAAGTCTATTCAGGTTATTGGTACGCGTTCAATCTATGATCTTGTTTTAGCTTATGGCGTGGCAAACGCTTTTAAAGATATAGATCCAGAAACAATCGATACGGAAAAGTTTTGGGAGCAAGCAGTAAGTTGCGCCTTAATATGTAAATATCTCGCTGAAGAAATAAACCTAAAAGAACCGGAAAAATTGTTTGTTTGCGGCCTGTTACATAATATAGGTGAATTGGTTTTAGTGCAGTTAAACCCAGAAGTAGCGAAAAAATGTGCCTCTATCTCAAGTGAAAATACGCCTTTGATGTTGCAAAAAAAGTACTTGAGTTTCTCTTATGCAGATATTTCATCTGAACTATTGAAAATTTGGGGGATTCCCAACGATATTTCGCAAATAGTGTCAAAAATACATGTTAATGAGCACTCGGCTCAGAGCGAAGAGGAAAAAATTATTCAATTAGCTTACTTATTAGCTCTAAATAACGTTAATGGTGAATTCTATTCATCCCATGCGAATGTTACTGAGGAAATGTACGAAAGCCTAGGGGTGGATATAGAGAATATTAACGATGCACTAGACTTTAGTAATTTACAGTTAATGAGTGTTTTAGCTTTATTTAGCCCTTCTTCTTTCACGATATTCTAAAAAAATTGCGCGCGGTTAATTAGAGTTAGCCTTTGCGCGTAATTAGTTAGCCATTGAATTAGGCAAATACTGCCACTACCTGTCTGCTAATGGCCACTAAAGTGCCATGCTTGTCAAAAATATTAGCCTCGGTATGGGCATAACCGTCTGCCGCTTGCCTTGTTTCAGCCTGGTAAGCGAACCAGTCACTTCCTGAACTTTTTTGATGTGGATGGATAAACTCTAGATTCCAGCTCATTGTACTAGCCATAGCGGGTAGATCTAACATTTGTAAAACTGTTGGTGGCCATATGTCGATTAAGGCAACCAAATGAGCATCATAAAAGTCACTTGGTTTTTTATTGAAACGCATCCATCCGTGCACATCACTGTCTTTTTTACCTGTAAAGGGCAACCCGCCTTTCGTTTGCGCCAAATCGAAATGTCCTAAAAACTTGGGTATTCCATTTGAATTTTTGGGTGAAAAATCTGATTTTTGTGGGTAATCCATTTTGTGTTGTAAGTCATTCGATACAATAATTTGAGATGGCCGGGCAATGCCAAAGCTCGCTTGGCTCATTACTGCTACTTTATTGTCTTGTACTAGATGAGCTACCACCTGAGTCACATTCTTGCCCTCTCTTAGCACTTCAACGGTGATGCTAAACTCACTATCCGGCTCTATAGGGCCAATAAAATTGGTGTTAAGTGAACGCATCACTTTTTCTGGAGAAACTGCTTCACGCATGGCTTGATATAATATCGATGCTGAAATACCACCATAAAGTGTACGACCTTGAGACCAGCTGCTGGCTACTGATAGTGTTATAACTTTAAGATTTGATTTTGCTTGCTGTTTGACAGAATTTAACAATGTATCAATATGCATGGTGATATTTGCTCGGTTATTAATTAGTCATAAACTGACCTGATTTGTATTTATTTATATTAATGATTAGTTAACGTTGCATGATTTCATGTCTTTATAATTGGACATAACTATTTGTTATATTTACAAAAAATTAACAAATTAGCTTGAAATTACTAGGTCTGCAACCGTAACATGAGGAACGAATTTAAATACGTAGGTCAGAGGGTATATTGATGGTAGGTGACGATAAAGTGGGTAGCGAATCCGAAGAAAGTCCAACAGCCATTTCAAATGGCTATCGTAATTATGTGTTATTCATATTGACTCTGATTTATGCGTTTAATTTTATTGATCGTCAAATAATAGGCATATTGTCGCCTTTTATAAAGGCAGATTTGGGTTTAGACGATGCACAATTGGGCTGGCTTAAAGGAATTTACTTTGCTCTGTTGTATACCCTCCTAGGTATTCCTATTGCTTGGCTCGCGGATAGATATAGTCGAGTTAATATAGTTGCAATTTCACTGACGCTTTGGAGTGGTTTTACTGCTGCATCAGGTTTAGCCGGAAACTTCACTCAACTTGCTTTAGCCCGAATCGGCGTTGGTATTGGAGAGGCGGGTGGTAGTCCGCCTTCCCATTCAATCATTTCAGATTTGTTTCCCAAGGAAAAACGCGCTGGTGCTTTAGCTGTTTACTCGTTGGGCATTCCATTTGGTATTATGTTGGCGTTTTTTGCATCGGCATTTTTTCTCAGAGGTGGAGAGGCTGACTGGCGCATGGTCATGATAGCGGTTGGTTTACCAGGAATCGCATTGGCCATCTTGCTTAAGCTAACGGTCAAAGAACCTGCTCGTAGTGGTAATATGCAAACGGCTTCGGCTCAGGGGAAATCATGGCATTCAATTAAGGCGCTATTATCTATTAAGTCTTGGTGGGGAATGTGTTTTGCTATTTCTTTCGGATCCTTTGGTAATTACGCTATATCTACCTGGATGATTGATTTTTACGTGCGTGCTCACGCTGGTTTAGATATCACTCAATTCCTAATCATATTGGGAGTTATCAATGGAACTGCTTATGCAGGCGGTGTTTGGCTTGGCGGTGTATTGGTTGATAAGTGGGGAAAAACTAACAGAGGGGCATACGGACTAGTGCCAGCATTAGCTTTGATAGTAGGCGCACCAGCGTATTACTTTTCATTACAAGTTGCATCACTAGAATTGTCTATCGCACTGGTGACCATTTTGCTCTTTACTAGTGGATTTTATCTTGGACCCTCTTTTGCTTTGGCGCAAACTCTCGCCCCAGTAAAAGTTCGGGCGATGTCTACGGCGTTATTCTTCTTTGTGTTAAATATCATTGCCTTGGGTGGAGGACCGACTTTTATTGGTATAGTGAGTAACTTTTACACGGAGCAGCATGGTGAAGTAGAAGCGTTAAGATTATCCTTATCTTGGTTAGCAGTGCCTTACATCATGTCGATTATCGCATTCTTTTGGACTGCGAAGCACATTCCGGCTGATTGGAAGGCTGCTGAAATTCGTAATGGATAACAAAAGTGACAAACCCATGTTTGTTAAGGTTTGTTTGGTCTAGCTGCGGGTATTTGAGATTATTAATTTAGAACATCACTGAAGGATTAGTCATAAAATAAGGCTCTCATATGGGAGCCTTATTTCATTCAAACTAACGGGTTATAAATGACTGAATCAACAAATATTAATTTACACTTTGCCCATGCTAATGGGTTTCCAGCTGGCAGCTACCAAGAGATTTTCAATCAATTCCCCGATGATTTTGAGGTGTTTGCCTTAACTAAATTTGCCCACTCAGAACGTTTTCCGGTGAATGCCAATTTAGCTAATCAAGTGGCAGAGTTGATTGATTATTTAACCAATAAGGTAGCCAAACCTGTTTATTCAGTAGGCCACTCAATGGGCGCTGTTGTGTCTTTTATGGCCGCGTGTGAAAGGCCTGATTTAATCAAAGGTGTTATCATGCTCGACCCGCCCATCGCCTCAGGGCTGGCTAGAATAGCATTTAAGCTATTAAAATATTCTCCGTTAATTGATAAAGTTTCACCGGCAGGAAAAGCCAAAATTCGCTGTCAAAGCTGGCCTTTAGGTACTGACTTGGTGGATTACTTCAAGAACAAAGCTTTATTCAAAAAATTTCAATTGGACTGTGTCCAAGATTACGTATTAGCTGCAGTTGACGAAGGAGAGGGGCAATTAAAACTTAACTTTGACGCGCAGATTGAGGCGAGTATATATCGCAATGTGCCACATAATATTAACCAATATTACAAACGCCTAACCGTTCCTGGGCTACTTGTTACTGGCAGTGATAGCGATGTGTGTATCCCATCACTTTTGGCGACTTTTGTTAAAAAGAGCAAGATTGAACATGTTATTTTTGAAGGTGGTGGGCATATGTTCCCCATGGAAAAACCACAGCAAGTCGCAAAAATCATTAGCGATAGAATTCGTTTATGGGAGAATACAGGGATTAGGTAGTAAAAAGCCGCTAATTAGCGGCTCTGTATTAACTGTGTTGGTGTTTTAAAGAGAAAAGCTTAGTAACCTACTTTTAACCCTAACATTTCCCGTGTAACCAACACCACGCCTTTTTCTGAGACTCTAAAACCCCGGGCTAAATCTTCTTCACGGCTATGACCTATAGTGGTGCCTTCAGGAACAATACAACCACGGTCAATAATCGCTTTTCTAATTCGACAATTGCGCTGCACTTCAACGTCTGGCAATAATACAGAGTCCTCTATTTCACTATAAGAATGCACTCTGACGTTTGAAAAACATATACTACGGCGTAAGGTAGCCCCGGAAATTATACAGCCACCGGACACCACTGAATTAATCGCTGTACCTCTGCGGTTATCTTCTTCCCATACAAACTTGGCGGGAGGTAATTGCTCTTGGTAGGTCCAAATAGGCCATTTTTTATCATATAAATTAAGTGCAGGTACTGGCGCAACCAATTCCATGTTGGCTTGCCAGAAAGAATCTAAGGTCCCTACATCACGCCAATAAGCTTCATGTTCACCATCACTTTCGAATTGGAAGGCGTAAACTGAACCTTCTTCGATGATTGAAGGAATAATATCTTTACCGAAGTCTCGTTCAGAGCCTGAAGTTTCGGAATCTGCTTTTAACTGCTCAAACAAAAATTCAGTATCAAATACGTAATTGCCCATTGAAGCTAAACATTTTGTAGGATCGTTAGGCAAAGGTGTCGGGTGTTCTGGCTTTTCTTCGAAGCCTATAACTTTTAAATTTTCATCTACCGACATGACACCAAACTGTCCAGCTGCTTCTTCTAAAGGAACTGGCATACAACTTACTGTCATTTTTGCACCAGACTCGGCATGTTGCGCAAGTAGGTTGCCGTAATCCATTCGATATATATGATCACCAGATAACACCATCACATACTTAGGTAATTCGTCACGGATAATGTCGATGTTTTGAAAGACTGCATCTGCAGTACCTTCATACCAGTTATCTGAAAACCTTTGTGATGCAGGAAGAATTTCAACTGACTCTCCCAGTTCTTTTTTGAAGTGTCCCCATCCTCTGACAAGGTGGCGGATTAAGGAGTGGGATTTGTATTGTGTAACAACACCTACATTGCGGATCCCTGAGTTAATACAATTAGACAGGGGGAAATCAATGATTCGAAACTTTCCCCCAAAATATAGGGCAGGTTTTGCACGCCAGTTCGTTAGCTCATAAAGTCTCGAACCTCTGCCCCCCGCTAGAATAAGTGCGTAAGTATCGCGCGTTAAATTACTAATATAGCGAGATGGTTGTTTTGCCATAAATTCTTACTCCATCAAAAATAAAATTGCTTAATATTGTGTTACATGACTCTTAACTGACTGTTTAAATACTAAGTTCAGTTTACACAACAACCCTCTTAACTCAATCCTAAAGTCCTCTGTTTACGATGAGTTGGACTTTGTTGTCCTTGACAATTAACTTAAACGGTTAATTCCTATACAAATTGCTCAACCAAGCATGAGTCAATGATTGTGCTAAGTGATTTAATGGCTAATTTTTCTATTATCGACAGCTCTCTTAACACCGCTACTCACCTTTTATTCTTTTTGAATATACTAATCGTAGGGTAAGTTACTCATGAGTTAGATTATTTTGGTTTGAAGCCATTTCAAGTAATGAAGTAGGGCAAGGAGAAATAAACATGTTGAAAGTCGCCATATTAGCATTTGAGAAAATCGCAACTTTTGAACTGGCATGTGCGATTGAAATTTTCGCGTTACCACGACCAGAATACGACAATTGGTATCATGCCGAGGTGGTTTGTTTTGAGAAAGGCCTATTGGCAGCAACAGGTGGAGTGAATATTTCTGCGAAAACAATACAGACATTAAATCATTATCATACATTAGTGATCCCCAGTTGGAATACACGAAACAATCATGTCCGTTTAGATATGGCTGAACAAATCAATTCGTTCTCGAAACGGGGAGGGCGAATTGTTTGTTTTTGCTCTGGAGCCTTTCTATTGGCTCAGTTAGGCTTATTACAAAATAAAAGCGCAACAACACATTGGCGCTATAGCGAAATATTTAAACAACGATTTCCCCTAGTCAATTTAATGAATGATGTGTTGTATACCCATGATCAAAATATAAGCTGTTCTGCAGGCAGTGCTGCCACTTTAGATTTAGGTATTGACATAGTTCGACAAGATTTTGGTCATGAAATAGCTAATCAGGTGGCCAGACGCCTTGTTATATCGCCTCATAGGCAAGGTGGTCAGGCACAATATATCGAAACGCCAGTGACTAAAAATACTGGCGCTTTTAGTCGCACACTAGACTGGGCAATTAAACATCTAAATCACCCCCTATCGGTAGACGATTTAGCTAAACAGGAAAATATGTCACGGCGTACTTTTGATCGGCATTTTAAGCGTTCCATAGGACTTAGCCCTAAAGCTTGGATAAATCAGCAAAGGATCAATTTGGCTAAACAATTGTTAGAAATTGAAGATTTGTCCATCGAACAGTTGGCCGCAAAAGTTGGATATGATAATGGCATCACATTAAGATTTAACTTCAATAAATATGTAGGTGTGGCGCCAAGTCAATATCAGTCACAGTTCAAAAACATCGGAGTTTAGAGTAAAAAAATCAACCAAAGTGCTTGATAAACCTACAATTTACTAGTTTACTATTCAGTAGGTTAAGGCATTTTATGCTGCATCGAAGATTCGTTTTTGAGAGTAGCGTTTATTAAGGATAGTTAAATGACAGGTTTTACAGTTCATGGAAGTCTTGATTTACATATTCAAGATAGAATTTTATTTATTGAAGGTTGTGGGCCTTGGAATCTAGAGTCAGTAAAAGATGCATATAATCGATTTGGACCCTTGGTAGAATCTTTGTACGGAAGTCCTTGGGGGTCGTTAGTTATATTACACGGTGATCCGATTTATGTGCCAGATGCCGCAGATCACATAATCAAAACAATTATAAATGAGCGTAAGAAGGGCAATGTCGCCAGTGCTATTTTAGTTGGTGAGTCTAATTCGCCAGAGTTTGCAAAACGCCATCTGAGTGAATTACATACAAAAGCCGGCGATACGTTTCGTTTTTTTTCTAATCGAGAGGACGCTGCCTGGTGGTTAGTGCAAAAAATCACCTCAGCTCAAATTATTTAGAGCTTGGTAAATTTTATGCTTGCAAAACATCTTGGTAATTTAATGCTTTCTCAATTTTAGTCAAAAGTTGGTGAGTGACAAAAGGTTTAACGATAAGATCAGTTGCACCCTCACTTTTACATAGGTTGGTAAGCTCGTCATTATTAAAAGCTGAAATAAACATAAAAGGAACTGATATATTTTTCTTTCTAAATTTAATTAATATATCTAAGCCATTATATTTAGGCATTTCATAATCACACAATACCAGATCTATGCGAGTCTTATTTTTGTTAATTAAAAAATCAAGTGCTTCCGATGCGTGCTGAAACTTGTTTACATTGACCTCAGTCAAATCAGAAACAACGTGCGCCAGTAGCTCTAAATCAATTTCATTATCATCAATAATAACCACGTTATAGTTTTGAGTATGTGACAGAGTGACAGCTGATTGCTTAAAAAGTACAGCATAATCTTAAACTTAGGCTTTTGAAAAGGTTAAATTTTTAAAACTGCCGTAAAGGTTAGAAGAAAAAAAACATTCATATTCAAAAACATCTGCATATGAATGGATATCTCGTCTCTTAAGTTCGCTTTTTATTCCATGCTCTTAACAATAGATATATACCGACCATAAAAAATGGAATGCTCAGCGCTTGTCCTGTGCTAATCCAAACGTCTCCTGTATATGCGGCTTGTTTTACTTTGACGAATTCGATCGCGAATCTAGCAGTGAACACTAGACATAAAAAAGCGCCGAATAGAGCGCCTAATTGCCGCTTAATGTTTGAAAAGCGATAGAGTAATACCAGCACTATAAATATGCTCAAATAAGACAATGATTCGTATAGTTGGGCTGGATGCCTAGGTAGTAGGTCTATGCGAGAAAATACCACAGCCCAAGGCACATCAGTTTGAATTCCGATTATTTCGGAATTCATGAAATTAGCAAATCGAACAAAAAAGCCAAATAGAGCAGTGGCGATCGCTAGCCTGTCTAATAACCACAAATATTCAACTTTATGTTTTCGTTGGAAAAAATATACCGCTAGGATCACGCCTAAACCACCACCATGGCTGGCCAATCCGCCCTCCCAGATGGCTAATATCTTCAGTGGGTTATTAAGATAAAATTCTGGGTCGTAGAATAAGCAATGACCGAGTCTGGCACCCACGATAATTCCGAAAACACAATGCATCAGCAATGAGTCTAGTAATTCCAATTTGACTTTTTCTTGCTGGAATATCCATTTCATGACTTGTAAACCGGCTAAAATTGCGGTGGCAAATAAAGCACCATACCAATGTATTTTTAATCCAAAAAATTCGACTAATACTGGGTTAACATCCCAAGTGAAAAATTCCATTCAATCTAGTCCTACTGATGTTTACGTAAAAAATAAAGTGATAAGTTTTAAGATTGTACCTGAATGCGTTTTTTCACACACCGTTTTGCTTGGGATTTTTTAATCGAAGTCGAGGTGGGTGACCTGTTATGACTGTGTAGTAGGCCAAAACACATAGAAGTGAAAAAATGATCATGCTGATACTGATTTTTTGCCAACCATCCACAAATAGTGTGTACAGCAACATACCCACTACTAATAAAGTGGGTGATGCGACTAATGCAATCATCACTCTGACATTTGCTGGCAATACCTTGGGTACAGAAAGTTGTTCAGTCAAAGGGAGTTTTGTCCTTATATGTTTAGGGCTAGCGCTACCTTAGAGTTAGACCGTCTGCCTAAGGATTGCATCATGTTTAGTCCCGCATGAGTTAGCTTTGTAAGATCTATGCCGGTTTTAATATTCATGCCGTCTAACATATAGATTAAGTCTTCCGTGGCAACATTGCCAGAGGCACCTTTTGCATAAGGACAACCGCCCAATCCTGAAACAGCACTGTCTACTACTGAAATACCTTGTTGTAAGGCAATCAAAATATTTGCCAGTGCTTGGCCATAGGTATCGTGAAAATGTACCGCCAGTTTATTTTCAGGAATAAGATTTAATACTGTGTTCAACATCTGCTGTGTTTTTACGGGTGTACCCACACCAATCGTATCGCCCAAAGACACTTCGTAGCAGCCCATATCAATTAATTGTTTACTGACTTGAGCTACTTTTTCAGGCGCAATGTGCCCTTCGTAGGGACAACCCAATACACAAGATACGTAACCCCTAACGGGAAGTTGATGTTTTTGTGCCAGCTCAATCACGGGTAAAAATCGCTCAAGACTTTCAGCGATAGAGCAATTAATATTTTTTTGTGAAAAGGCTTCTGATGCGGCACCAAAAATAGCGACTTCATCTGCTTGCGCTTCAATCGCAGCCTCTAATCCCCGTAAATTTGGCGTCAGGGCGGTATAACGCACATTATTTTGCCGTTTAATTTGTTGAAACACCGCGGTACTGTCAGCCATTTGCGGCACCCACTTCGGTGAAACAAAACTACCCGTTTCAATTACAGTGCAACCTGCATCAGCCAGTTGTTCAATTAGGGCTATTTTAGCGGCTAATGGCACCATACCTTGCTCATTTTGTAAGCCGTCTCTTGGACCAACTTCGACTATTTTCACCGACTTAGGTAACATTATCTTATGACTCTTGAATGGGTTGAAAAGCTAATAATTCGACACCACCATCGACTAAATCACCCGCTTTAAAATAGAATTCACTGACACAACCCGAAGCGTGTGCTTTTAAGCTGTGTTCCATTTTCATGGCTTCCATAATCATTAACGTTTGGCCTTGTTCAACCTGCTGGTTGGGTTCGACTAAAATGGCAACCACTGTGCCGTTCATCGGCGCGATAAAGCCAGTATCTGAAGCGGTATCTTGCGTATCTCCCAGATCAGCCTGCAGTGATCTAAAACGAATGACCTTACCATTGCAAAATATCGAATAGCCTTCTTGGCTAGCATTCACATTGGCAACGGTTTTGTGACCATTGATTGTGGAAATTAGCTGACTTTTTTCAATGGCCCCCGTGCAATGGTAATCTTGCTGGTCGATTCTAATCTCAAATATGCTGCTATTTCCAACCCCCTTTTGGCTGACTTGAACAGAAAACGAGGTTTCGCCCACCACTAATTCTAGGTTATGAAGGTGTTGCTCGTTCGCCCGCCATGCATTGCCAAGTGACCAAGGAGAAAATCGGTCTTGTTGAATAGATGTATTATTTTGTTGGCTGCTTAACATCACGTACAAAGCTGCCATTGGTAATAAAGCGTTAATATCTTGTGCATTATTCAGCATTAACAAATCTTGATTTTTATCTATAAAACCAGTGTCTATTTGTTCTGCTTTAAAGGGCGCACTGTTGGCTAAGTTATACAAAAATTCAATATTAGTAACCACACCATCAATATGATATTCGGTTAAAGCTTTCGTTAATCTAGCAAGGGCTTTATCGCGGTTTTCGTCCCACACAATTAACTTTGCGATCATGGGATCATAAAAAACAGATACTTCATCACCCTGTACTACACCGGTATCTACTCGAACATGTTCGGATTCAATCGGTGGTTGCAACAGGGATAGCTTGCCGGTAGCAGGTAAAAAGTCATTATTAGGATCTTCCGCATAAATTCTGGCTTCAAAAGCGTGACCATGAATACGTAAGGCGTCTTGTGTTAAGGGTAAAGACTCATTGTTGGCGACGCGTAATTGCCATTCAACTAAATCTTGACCTGTGATCATTTCGGTTACGGGATGCTCAACCTGCAAACGGGTATTCATTTCCATAAAGTAGAATTGCCCATCACTGTCTAACAAAAACTCTACTGTGCCTGCTCCCGCGTAATTGATTGCCTTTGCGGCTTTTAATGCGGCTTCACCCATCTGTTTACGTAATTCTTCGGTCATACCAAAAGCAGGGGCTTCCTCGATGACTTTCTGATGACGACGTTGCACCGAACAGTCTCGTTCAAATAGATAAACGCCATCGCCAAAATTGTCACAGAATACTTGTATCTCTACATGACGTGGAGCAGTCAGGTATTTTTCGACTAACATTAGGTCATCGTTAAAACTTGACATCGCTTCACGTTTGGCAGCTGCTAATGCATCGTTAAACTCAGTTTCCTGCCAAACTTGACGCATACCTTTACCACCACCACCGGCGGCGGCTTTGAGTAAAACAGGATAGCCCATTTTGTCTGCGTGAGACTTTAAGCCCTGTACACTTTGATCATCTCCATGGTAGCCAGGTACTAATGGAACTTTAGCTTTCTCCATGATCTGTTTGGCCGCAGATTTTGAACCCATTGCTTGAATAGCGCTAACCGGAGGGCCAACAAATACAATATTGTTTTTCTGGCACAGATTAGCAAAAGTGGCATTTTCTGATAAAAAACCGTAACCAGGATGGATCGCATCGGCACCAACTTTTAGTGCAATTTGAATGATTTTTTCTGCTTGAAGGTAGCTGTCTTTAGAAGGTGCAGGACCGACATGAATAGCTTCGTCGGCCATCTTTACGTGTAAAGAGTGTTGGTCGGCATCTGAATATAAAGCAACCGTTAATATGCCCATACGTTTTGCGGTTTTGATGATGCGGCAGCTAATTTCTCCGCGATTGGCAATTAATAATTTAGTGAACATAGATTACTCCATTACCCAGTTAGCGCGGCGTTTTTGTAGAAATGCATTGAGGCCTTCTTGACCTTGTTCAGAGACTCTAATTTTTGCAATTTTGTCGCTAGTCATTGCGATCATATCCTCTGAAATCGGTTTGTTTTGTATTTCCAAGATGAGCTTTTTAGCTTCTAGGATAGCAGCGGGTGAGTTTTTCAGAAGATGCTCAATTAAGTTGTCAATTGTGCTGTCTAGTTCTTCTTCTACTACCGCTTCGCTAAGCAAGCCTAAACGTCTAGCCCGGCGCGCAGAAAATACCTCGGCGGTGGTAAAGTAGCGTCTGGCAACTCTTGCACCAATAGCGTCGATTACATAAGGGCTAATGGTGGCAGGGATTAATCCTAGCTTCACTTCACTTAAACAAAACTTACTTAATTTACTGGCAATGGCCATATCACAACAGGCAACTAGCCCAACAGCACCGCCAAAAGCAGCACCTTGTACTCTGGCAATGGTAGGTTTATCAATGCTGTTTAAAATTTGAAACATGCTGGCCAGCGCATTCGCATCGGCTAGGTTCTGTTCGTAGCTGTAAGTGGCCATACGCCGCATCCAGTTTAAATCAGCGCCAGCACTAAAACTTTTGCCCGTAGACGCAAGTACCATCACCCTAATGTTTGAGTTTTGATCAATGTGAGTAAATATGTCAGTCAGCTGAGCAATCAACTTGTCATCGAAGGCATTATGAATGTCAGGCTGATTTAAGGTGACAGTTGCCACACCTCTTTTATCAATATCAAATAGCACTTTATCGGTTGAATTCATTACATTCTCATCCCTACATTCTAAAGACACCAAAACGGGTGTCCTCAATAGGTTTATTTAAGCTGGCTGAAATACACAAACCTAACACCTGACGGGTGTCAGCCGGATCGATTACACCGTCGTCCCATAAACGCGCCGAAGCGTAATAGGGGTGACCTTGTGTTTCATAGGTGTCAATAATGGGTTGTTTGAACTGTGTTTCTTGCTCAGCACTCCATTGCTCATTGACGCGTTCTTTTTGTTCTCGCTTAACTTGCGCCAATACACCTGCAGCTTGTTCTCCGCCCATGACTGAAATACGCGCGTTTGGCCACATAAACATAAACCGAGGATCGTAAGCACGGCCACACATGCCGTAGTTACCTGCACCAAAACTGCCGCCAATAAGAACGGTAAATTTAGGTACTTTGGCGCACGCCACAGCTGTGACCATTTTGGCCCCATGTTTTGCTATTCCGCCTGCTTCATATTGTTTACCGACCATAAAGCCGGTAATGTTTTGTAAAAATACCAAAGGAATTTTGCGTTGTGCACAGAGCTCAATAAAGTGCGCGCCTTTTTGTGCGGATTCTGAAAACAAAATACCGTTGTTGGCAACAATACCCACTGGATAGCCAAAAATTCTAGCAAAACCGCAGATCAATGTTTGACCGTATAAGGCTTTAAATTCATCAAATTCTGAGTTATCTACCACCCTGGCGATGACTTCTCTTACGTCATAAGGTTGGCGCTTATCTTTGGGTATTACCCCATAAATTTCATCACTGGAATAGTTTGGTTCAACAGGTTCAACGACATCGAGTTCAATTGATTTTTTACGGTTTAATCTAGCGATTGCATCTCTGGCAATTTTTAATGCGTGATGGTCGTTGTTGGCTAAATGATCGACCACACCTGATGTGCGACAATGTACATCACCTCCGCCTAAGTCTTCTGCACTTACTACTTCACCAGTAGCCGCTTTCACTAACGGCGGGCCACCTAAAAATATCGTGCCTTGTTGTTTAACAATAATGGACTCATCTGCCATAGCAGGCACGTATGCGCCACCTGCTGTACAAGAGCCCATAACTACAGCTATTTGCGGGATGTTTTGTGCTGATAAGTTGGCTTGGTTAAAGAATATTCGACCAAAATGTTCTCTGTCGGGAAATACTTCATCTTGACGGGGCAGGTTAGCCCCACCTGAATCTACCAAATAAATACACGGCAAATTATTCTGTTCAGCGATGGTTTGTGCACGTAAATGTTTTTTAACGGAGAGGGGATAATAACTCCCGCCTTTTACTGTGGCATCATTGGCCACAATCATACATTCAACACTAGACACACGACCTATGCCTGCAATAACACCTGCAGCAGGCACGTTGTCTTCATACACTTCATAGGCAGCAAGTTGCGATAGTTCTAGGAAGGGAGACCCTGAATCGAGTAGGGCATTGATCCGCTCTCTTGGAAGTAATTTCCCACGATCAAGATGCCTTTGGTTAGCTTTTTCGCCACCACCGAGTTTGATTGCTGCAATCTTAGTTTTTAAGTCATCGACTTGCGCTTGCATATGCGAAGCGTTAGCCAAAAATTCTTGGCTTTTGGTATTTAACTTACTGATGATTTTAGGCACAGTATTGCTCCAGTTATTTGCAATAGAAGAATTTAGGTAGACTCTTTAAACAACTCACGACCAATCAACATTCTACGAATTTCAGACGTGCCGGCACCAATTTCATATAACTTCGCGTCTCGCAATAATCGACCCGCTGGAAATTCGTTAATATAACCATTACCACCTAGCAGCTGAATGGCATCCAAGGCCATTTTTGTTGCCAGCTCTGCAGAATAAAGGATCGCGCCTGCTGCATCTTTACGGGTCGTTTCACCTCTATCACAAGACCGAGCGACGGCGTAAACATAAGCTCTAGCAGCATTCATCTGAGTATACATATCAGCCACTTTTCCTTGGACTAATTGGAACTCACCAATAGATTGACCAAACTGCTTACGGTCATGGATGTAAGGCACAACTAAGTCCATACACGCTTGCATAATGCCTAGCGGTCCACCGGATAAAACTACACGTTCGTAATCCAAACCACTCATTAATACTCGTACACCACCGCCTTCTTGGCCTAAGATGTTTTCTGCAGGCACTTCACAATCTTGAAATACCAATTCGCAGGTGTTGGATGAGCGCATACCTAATTTATCTAGTTTTTGTGCCTGACTAAAACCTGGGGTACCACGATCAACAATAAAGGCTGTCATGCCTTTGGCACCTGCTGCTATATCTGTTTTGGCGTACACTACAAAGGTATGCGCATCAGGACCATTAGTGATCCACATCTTGTTGCCATTTAACACATACACATCACCACGTTTGTCTGCACGTAGTTTCATGCTCACTACATCAGAGCCAGCGTTTGGCTCGCTCATTGCCAAAGCACCAATGTGTTCACCGCTAACTAACTTGGGTAAGTACTTTTGTTTTTGTGCTTCGCTTCCGTTCTTATGAATTTGGTTAACACATAAATTAGAGTGCGCACCATAACTTAGGCCAATGCCTGCAGATGCTCGGCTCACTTCTTCCATTGCGATAACATGTGCCAAATACCCCATGTCTGATCCACCATATTGCTCGGCAACCGTTACACCGAGTAATCCCATCTCACCGAGTTTTGGCCATAATTCATTGGGAAAACTGTTAGCTTGATCGGCTTTTTCAGCCAAAGGTGCAATTTCACCTTGAGCGAAGTTATTTACGTGGTCACGTAACATATCGATGTCTTCACCGAGACCAAAGTTTAGAGTTGGGTAGGGAGCATTCATGCGGATTGTCCTTGCTTTAAGGTGGTGAGTGTTAAGGCATTGAGTTCGTCTTGGCAGCGAGCTTCTACGTCTTCGAGCTCTACTTTTAACATTTCAATGTCTTCTAGTTGTTGTTGCATATGAGCTCGCTTAGTAGCGGTCATCTTAAGCATAGCTTCAAGCTGTACTTTTGAATTTTGGTGACTGTCATATAAGTCAAATAAGGTTTTGGTTTCTGCTAATGAAAACCCCAAACGTTTACCACGTAAAACCAACTTTAGTCGCACTTGGTCTTTTTTAAGATAAATACGGTTCTGACCATTTCGAGTGGGGTTCAATAAACCTTGCTCTTCATAAAAGCGAATAGAGCGTGGTGTAATATCCATTGATTTGGCTAGTTCGCCTATGCTGAAGGTTCGTTCACTCATCATTTATTCATCTCGGTAAAAACGTTAATAAGGTTTACGTTTACGTAAACTGAAAGTCAATGTAAAGTGTTAGGGTTTTAAAATCAATCTTGCAATGCATATATTGGCTAAGTCAGTATGCGTAATAAAATCCAAAGCGTGCAAATTCCTGTACGCTAAAGATTAAAAAGTTTAGTGAATAGAGCAACATTTAGGAGTTTTTATGTCTGATAATACTATTGTAATTGTATCGGCCAAGCGCACACCTATGGGTGGGTTTATGGGTAGTTTGTCACCAATGACCACTACTGAAATGGGAGCCAGCGCGATTCAAGCTGTACTAGAAGAAACGCAAGACTCAGCTGCGGTATCGTCACATATCGATGAAGTAATAATGGGCTGCGTATTACCAGCCGGTTTAGGACAATCGCCCGCTAGACAGGCTTCTTTAAAAGCGGGGTTGCCGTTATCTAGTGGTGTTACCACTATAAATAAAGTATGCGGTTCCGGTATGAAAGCTTTGATGTTAGCTCACGATCTGATCAAAGCGGGTACCGCGGAAGCAATCGTGGCAGGCGGCATGGAAAGCATGAGCAATGCACCTTATTTATTGCCAAAGGGCCGTGTAGGATATCGTATGGGACATGGGCAGGTGTTAGATCACATGATGCTTGATGGCTTAGAAAACGCTTATGATGGACAAGCTATGGGGTGTTTCGCTCAAGCAACAGCTGATGCTGAAGGTATCACACGGGAACAAATGGATGAATTTGCACTAGCAAGTTTACAAAAGGCCAACAGTGCTCAAGAAGCGGGTTTATTCGTTGATGAAATTACACCCGTTACCATCAAAAACCGCAAAGGCGATGTTGTTGTTGATAGTGATGATGGACCCAAACAAGCCAAACCTGAAAAAATACCCACTTTGCGCCCAGCCTTTAAAAAGGATGGCACCGTAACTGCTGCAAACTCAAGCTCGATTTCTGACGGTGCGGCTGCTTTGTTGGTCATGTCTGCGAGTAAAGCACACGCACTAGGTTTAACTCCAATAGCTAAAATTGTGGCCCACAGCTCGCATGCCATTGAACCAGAAAATTTTACCGTGGCTCCAGTAGGTGCCATGCAAAAACTTTTTGCAAAAACCGGTTGGTCCCACGAAGATGTAGATTTATTTGAAATTAATGAAGCCTTTGCCATGGTGACTATGCTGGCAATAAAAGAGCTTGGGCTAAACTCAGATAAGGTAAACATCAAAGGTGGTGCCTGTGCCCTTGGTCATCCTATTGGCGCCTCTGGTGCACGAGTGATTGTCACCTTGTTACATGCCCTTAAACAAAAAAATCTAAAAAGAGGCATAGCATCATTATGTATTGGCGGAGGCGAAGCGACCGCAATCGCAGTTGAAATGATCTAATCCAAATGTCGGTTTAGTGGGTATACAAGCAGTGTTATTTTTAACACTGCTTTTTTATTTAAGGAAACAACTATTTTGAATTGGTTAATAACATTATCACTGTGCATTTTTTCGATAATCGCCAGCGCTTCACCACCCAAAATCACCTTTGCAAAAGTGGACAGCAATGTCGCCTACTCAAAAGTTGCTGCCTTGTCATTCTCGCCAGCTGATCAAAAGATTGTTTATGGTGCGGACCCTTTGCAATACGCCTTACTCTGGCGAGCCAACGAACTTGACACTGCAGCACAAAAACCATTGGTTGTTTTGATCCACGGTGGTTGCTGGTTAAGTGCCTACGATATCCAACATACCTATGCGTTAAGCACTGGATTAGTTCAAGCCGGCTTCAATGTATGGTCATTAGAGTATCGTCGTACTGGAGATAAAGGCGGAGGGTGGCCTGGTACTTATGATGATGTTAAAGCGGGGATTTTAGCGGCGGGCAAATACAATAACAGTGAATTTGATTTAGCCAGTACAGTATTAGTCGGTCATTCTGCGGGGGGGCATTTAGCCTTGCTCGCTGGAGGTGAAATAAACAATCTTAGAGGTGTGATTGGTTTAGCCGCAATTACAGATATCGAACAGTATGCTGCGGGCGAAAATAGTTGCCAGCAAGTCACCAAAAATTTTATGCAAGGGCTACCCAAAGACTTACCCGAGCAATACGATTTGGCTAATCCGAGTAAGCAGCCGTTACATATCAATACCGTTATTTTACAAGGTGGTAAAGATAATATTGTTCCCGCGTTTGAGTTGGATAAGTTAGATCGTAAGATCATTATATTAGATGACGTGGGGCATTTTGATTGGATTCATCCTGGTTCTGAGGGTTTTAGCACACTGACTCAACGTTTAAGAGACTTAACAAAATGAATATTGACGAGATTATTGCACTAGATAAAGCAGATCCCTTGGCAAAAAAGCGCCTTGAGTTCGACCTTCCTGTTGACACTCTCTACTTGGATGGAAATTCATTAGGGGCTTTGCCTAAATCGGTTAAATCGAGAGTGGCAGAGGTGGTTAGCCAGCAATGGGGAAACGACTTAATTAAAAGTTGGAATAAACATAACTGGATTGATTTACCAATAAAGGTTGGTGAAAAAATAGCGCCACTTATTGGTGCGGCTAAAGGTCAAGTCATCTGTTGTGATTCTATCTCTGTGAATCTATTTAAGTTGTTATGCAGTGCACTGACTCTTAGTTCAGATCGAAGTGTGGTGTTGTCTACAAAAGATAATTTCCCAACTGATTTGTATATGGTGCAAGGGCTGAGTGATTTGTTAGGGCCTGACTTGTGTCAATTACAACTAGTCGAAGAGCAGTTGATTCAGCAGAGCATGACAGAGTCAGTGGCAGTCTTGTTATTGACTCAGGTAAATTTTCGAACGGGGAAATTACTGGATATGGCAAAGCTGACCCAACTCGCTCATGACAAAGGAATTCTGGTGATTTGGGACTTAGCTCATAGCGCCGGAGCATTGCCTGTAGAGTTAGATAAGTGTCAGGTGGACTTTGCTGTTGGTTGTGGTTACAAATATTTAAATGCTGGACCTGGTTCACCGGCTTTTTTATATGTAGCCAAACATCACCAAACAGCGGTTAAGCAGCCATTATCGGGCTGGATGGGTCATGCTAACCCTTTTGCATTTGAACCCGAATACCAAGCAGCAGACAGTATCAATCAATTTCAGTGTGGTACCCCTAGCGTGCTGGCAATGAGTGCCTTGGATGCAGCACTTGATGTTTGGCAGGATGTGAATATGCAGCAGATTCGAAATAAATCTATTGCCTTAGCGGACCTATTTTTAGGGCTTATTCACATGCATGAATGTTTGCATGACTTGATCCTATGTTCGCCGAATACTGCTAAACAAAGAGGCAGTCAGTTAGCTTTCTCACACAATGATGCCTTTGCCATTTGCCAAGCGTTAATTGAAAAAGGCGTGATAGCTGATTTTCGTGCTCCAAATATATTACGCTTTGGTTTCACACCACTGTATACCTCGTTTGAAGATGTATGGCAGGCAGTGACCACCTTGGCAAGTATTGTAGAAACTGAATTATATAAAGCAGATCGTTTTAATATTAGTTTAAAAGTGACTTAGGATTAATTTGTTCATTAAGTAAGAGCCTAAATTAATGGGAATCAATATGACAACGGATAAGGTAGTTATTATTACAGGTGCCAGCCGAGGAATTGGCGCAGCTACAGCTAAACTTTTTGCGCAAAATGGTTATGCGGTATGTATTAATTTCATGACCAGTGACATTGCTGCTGAACAACTAAAAAATGAAATACTGCAATACACAGCAAAATGTATCACGGTTAAAGCCGATGTTGCAAAATCTAGCGAAGTGCAACGTCTATTCGATATAGTTGATAAAGAACTAGGTTGTTTGTCAGTGCTGGTTAACAATGTTGGCATATTAAAAGCTCAGTGTCGGTTCGATGAAATCGACGAGCAACGATTTGGCCAAGTGTTGAATACCAACGTCATGAGTTGCTTTTTGTGTTCAAAACAAGCTGTTAAACGTATGTCTAACAAATATGGCGGTGTAGGTGGGGCGATAGTCAATGTTTCATCTGCTGCGGCAAAAACTGGCTCTCCTTATGAGTATGTTGATTATGCCGCTTCAAAAGGTGCAATTGATAGTTTAACCAAAGGCTTGGCAATGGAAGTGGCTGCAGAAGGTATTCGGGTTAATGCTGTAAGGCCGGGTCTTATTCACACTGACATTCATGCTTCGGGGGGCGAGCCAAACCGTATCGACAGGCTTAAAACTAAAATACCCATGCAAAGAGGTGGTGAACCTACTGAAGTAGCTGAGACTATATATTGGCTTGCATCAGAAAAATCTTCGTTCGTTACCGGCAGTTTGGTCGATATTGCTGGTGGCTTGTGAATGCCTAATAAAAATATTTAACCCAATGTAAAACTATTCCATTGCGTCGAGGCTAGTGCGAATTTTGTGATACCTTTCCTGCTGCGCTTCATCCAACTCACTGTTTTCAATGGTTTTAATACATCGTTTCAACATAGGAGCAGAGACAGCCGCTACACCTGCTTTCGCAGCTTTAGATGAAATAGCCTGCAACAGATTAAGGGCAATTGAGGTGTTTTTGGGCATGATAGTGAATGCTTGAGTAAATACCTGCATCGCATTGTCAATATCACCTTTTTGAAAGTACCTTACTGCGGTGTTATTTAGGTCTTTTGAACTAAATTTAATCGCAGACTTCTCTTCTTTTTCTTGAGTGATGTAGTGCATAAATATTTCACTATGCTCTGAATTACCTTTACAGCGTTCTTCTATTTGATTTAGCACCGCTTGTGAGCGTTCATGTAAACCTACATCATGAAATATTTTGGATTTATCTAATAAGGCGTCTACGCCTTCGTTGTCCCAACTGTCTTCGTCGAGCATATTTAGTAATGCCAACGCGTTGTCTTTTTCATCCTCGAGATATAATAAACGAGCATTGATCACTTTCATTTGTTCTTGAACGTCTGCTTTGGGGAACGCCTGCTTAAGCTGTCTAACGTATTCATTTGCTTGTTTGATTAAGCGTTCGGTATCTTTAGGCTCGGTTGTCATCGCATAGTCGATACCCGATCTGGCTACATTCAAATAATTTTCGGGTTTATCATGAATAGAGTTTTTAGCGAATCGAACAATCTTTTTTGCTGCTTCAAATTGGGTTTCATAATCATGAGTAATACGGGATAAGTCCATGGCTGTTTTATGCCGACGAATACTCCTTGGAGAAATGTCAGTGGCCATCATTACGCATTCAAGTGCGGTTTCAAAATCATTTTGTTTAATCTGCAATGCAGTTAACAAGTCATATGCGGCAAGCTGTGAGTCTGGCTTGAAGGCCAAACGTAGGACTAACTTTTCTGCTGACTCATCTTCATTCAGGCGTAAGTAACTGTTTACTAACCCTAGTTGTGCCCAGGTAAAAGTTTGTACCTTTAAAATGGCTAAATAGAAGTCTTTGGCCTGTTGAAAGTTGCCGCTGGCAGTGAGCATTTCGCCTTTAATTTTTAACGCCAAAGGAAAAAATTCTGAATGTTTTGGATTACCTAAGAATAATTCCACCTCTGATAATGCCCGCACATATTGATTTTTTTCAATACACAGGTAGACATCATTTAAGGCTTTTTTACGGGCCAATACTCGGCTTAGTCTTCGATCTAAATCTTTGACGGTAAAAGGTTTTGCTAAAAAATCGTCGGGTTGTAATTCAATAATACTTTGTACTAAGTCAGAATTGGTATCCGCACTAATAAACACAAATGCGGTGCTTAAGGGCAGCTCACCGTTGGTTTTAATTTCATCATAAAAATAATAACCATCTTGTTCGCGTTTTAAGTTGTAGGAACAAATGATTAAATCAAAACGCTGACTTCTTAGCGTGGTCAAAGCGAGGTTAATTTTATCCACATAAGTAATATCGCTAAACCCCAACTCCTCTAAGGAATATTTCATATATCCCTTAGCTAAGACTTGATCGTCTACGATAAGTACTTTGGTATTTTTAGCCAGTTGTGAATTCATTGGTTGCCAATATTTCTAATATGCATAAAGGTTATCGTATTTGTAACTAAAATAATAAGGCCTAAACGCAGAAATAATGCGAATTTGTTAAGGCTGAAAAAAATGGAGTCATTATTCCTATCCTTGGAGCTTTCAATACGCCTTTGTGAATGGATTGTTTTTAACTCTCTCTAGATGCTTAGAAGCCTAGATTGATGGATATTAGGCTTTAAGCAATTGTTCAATGCCTACTTGTTTTATTTTATGGGTTTTGGGCGGTTTTTGATTGACTAATATTTCGCCCTCAGCAAACTCAAAACGTCTTAACACTTCGTCAGTGACATCAATAATGTCGCCCATTGCAGATACATTCCATAGTTGCTCCTCTAGGGATTTCGCTTTATGAACCGCGTACACACTCACATAGTTGAGTTCTGACTGCATAGTTTCAAAGTCGGGTCTTCCGGTGCGTCCGAGAAAAACTTTTACGGCAATAAATTGACCATTTTGTAACGCTTGGGCGATAAACTGTCTACGTTTTTCTGGCTTAGTAAACTGCTCAGCAAAATAGCTGGTGATTGCGTCGCCTATTGCGTCTTTACCGGGATCAAATGCAATATACAACTCGCGCATTTCAGGGCGGTCATTGGGTTTGATTTTAGCCAAAGTGAGATTGATAAAATCGTGACGTATTTTAACATTTCGATAAAGTGGGTATAGATTGAACTGACCGGGTTTTGCTTGAAAGCTCAAGAGCTGTGTCAACCTATTACTGGTTGATGATGTTGCGACCGCATCGGGCACAAATTCAACACTGTCTTTGCGTAAAAAATATGCCACGTTAATCACATTATGCGAATAAATGTTGCGCAGTGCTTCACCTATGCCAGAAACTTCCTCTTCGTCTCGATAAGCTCTTAGTTTTGAACGATTAGATTTAATTAATGCTTCAAAAAAACGTCTAGCAACATTGCTTTCTTTGGTAACAAAATTTTGTAAATGTACTACATGCCGATCTTTAGACACATTTCTAACCACATAGGGTAAGTCTGACAATTCATACTTTGTTGTTACCGATTGAAGTTGTGGAAAGGTTAGGGTTATTTTAGCTTTATCGTTTTGATGAAAAAATTTGTCTAACTCTATTTTTAACCCTTGGGCTGATATATCTTCGGTATGCCCTTCAAATATCACATTGTCAATGCTGACTTGTACTGCGGTACGAAGTAAAAATCGTGTTTCTCTACGTTGATTAAAGTATTTGAACCGATACACAGTAACTATTGCCGGCGGTTTATTTCGAGGATGTCCAAATACTTTAAGTTGAGCCAACTGCTCACGCTTTATTTTAAATTTTTGATAGTGTTCTGTACTGATGTCATCTGTAATATTGGTTAGTAATGCGACATGTTTAATGTTCTTTAATCTCGACATCAAACGTGGGGAGGGCTTTTGGTTTTGTCTTTTGACTTTGTCATTAATGGAGTTACCAATAGACAGAGGACGATAACTTTGTTCTGGGTCTACTTGGGTAAACTGTAATTTGTATACTCTCCAACTGGCTTTACGTGAACCAAAGCCTAAAAATAATTTTTTTAGTTCAGGTTTAGCATTTAACTCAGCGTGTGTGGCCGAGTAAAAATAGACTTTTTCATTTTTAATATGATTAAACACAAAAATAAACATTTCTTGTTGGCCATTGGCCAGGGAAAGTCCATGTTTTATGCGTTCTTCAGTTAATAAATAACCAATTTTCAAGTCCTGTAATTCATTTGCCCAATACTGAATTTCTTCCCTGTTACAGTCATTCGCTAAGGCATATTTGGGTATGTATTGGTTGTCTACTTGTTCGATAAATACCGGTATTGAAGCAAAATTAGGAATATAATATTGCTCGTAAGTTTTGTTTTGAATAGCGGTGATTGTATTGTCTAAATTGACTTTATAGCGACGTTTATTACCGTGAATAAAACGTTCAAAAAACTTATCAAAAGAAGGGAAGGGGATATCAAATTGACGTTTGAGGTTTAATCTTTGATCTTCTTTAATACGTTCAACACTACTAATTATGTAAGCTACGCCTTGGCGCTTATCGAGCAAATATTCTTTTTCTAAACCACGAAATTGCACAGTAAGGCGATCGCCAGGTTTGAACAAATGTTCTTTGTTGGCTTTAACTTTTAGTCCGTTTACTGATACGTCGATGGTAGTCGCTTGAATACTTTTGTTCATTTCAGTAAACATTTCTATGTTTACTGAAAAATTCATTCTTTCTTCGCCTCTTTGGGCAAAAGTACCAAATTGAATAAGCGGAGCTTGAAAATTTTCAATTTTTGCCTTGATTACTTCAGGCTTGTTTCGATTGACTTTCGCTGCTTGTTGCTCTTTTTTGTACATGACCCGAAAATTATTTTCGGTATTCGTCACTGCTTCATATACACCAATGGTGTATTCACCAAAAATACGAACTTGGCGTTCAAAGGTTTCAATCGCTACATCATCTAATGAGTGCTCTTTACCTTGATGTTCATAAATTCTGCATTTGCCATCGACCAAGCCGCGTAAGTCTATTAGACGGATACACGGGCGAGCTAGGCGCATCAGTTCCATCTTTAACAAAAAACGTTTTTGCTTTGGGATATCTGAAGCAACCTGATTCAATACCTGATTAAACTCAGGCTCATTGATCATTGGCTTAAGTTCTTCAATGATGTCGTGGTATTCTTCTAAATCTTGGCTCATGAATTCAGGGTAAACTCACTAATATTGTTATGTGCTTTTGCGTTTGTTGTAACAGTTATCGGCAAAAAAGCTAAAACTATGATTTATAGAGCATATTGCCTTAATGTAAAATACGATAATCACATCATGAATACCAACTCAAAATGAAAAAAGATAACGATTAATATGGCTAAACGTAAAACTGCTTATGTATGTTCCGACTGTGGGGCGGAATACCCCCGTTGGCAAGGACAATGTAACGATTGCAACACTTGGAATACTATCACTGAATTTGCCGTGTCTTCGACTAGTAATTCAAGTGGTCGAAATACCGGTGGGTATTCCGGCCAAACTCAAGCCAAAGTTGAATCTTTAGCTAACATTGATTTACAAGCATTACCTCGATTTGCATCGGGCTACAAAGAACTTGATAGAGTTTTAGGGGGCGGCATAGTGCCCGGGGCGGCCATATTAATTGGTGGCTCCCCTGGCGCGGGTAAAAGTACCATGTTGCTACAAGTTATGTGTCAAATGGCGAACAATAAAAACGCACTGTATGTGACGGGTGAGGAATCATTGCAACAAGTGGCTATGCGGGCCCAGAGACTTGGATTACCTAATGACAAACTAAAATTGCTGGCCGAGACCAATATAGAAGTGATTTGTGATCTCGCTTTACAGCACAAACCAGAGTTAATGGTGATTGATTCCATTCAGGTCATGCAAGTACCCGATGTACAGTCAGCTCCCGGCAGTGTCTCGCAAGTGCGCGAAAGTGCCGCCTATTTAACGCGATTTGCCAAACAACATCATATCGCAATGTTTTTAGTTGGGCATGTGACCAAAGATGGCAGTTTGGCAGGTCCAAAGGTACTAGAACATTGTATTGATTGTTCAATGATGCTTGAAGGAGAAAGTGATAGCAGATATCGGACTTTGAGAAGTCAAAAAAACCGCTTTGGCGCGGTGAATGAATTAGGTGTATTTGCTATGACTGAAAAAGGATTGAAGGAAGTCAGTAACCCTTCTGCCATTTTTCTTAGTCGTGATGACCAACAATCACCAGGTAGTATCGTTATGGTTGTGTGGGAAGGGACGCGGCCTTTGCTAGTGGAAATTCAAGCCTTGGTTGATTATTCGCAAATGGCTAATCCAAGACGAGTGGCAGTAGGATTAGACCAAAATCGACTAGCGATGTTATTGGCAGTGTTACATAGACATGGCAATGTGCAAATGAATGATCAGGATGTGTTTGCCAATGTAGTAGGCGGGGTTAAAGTAAATGAAACTAGCGCTGATTTGGCTTTGCTGCTGGCAATAGTTTCGAGCTTTCAAAATAAGGTGTTAGATAAAGAGTTAATTGCTTTTGGTGAGGTTGGGTTATCGGGGGAAATAAGGCCTGTTCCCAATGGGTCAGAAAGAATAAGTGAAGCAGCTAAACATGGCTTTAAGCGGGCCATCGTACCAAAAGCTAATGTACCCAAACAACGGGTTGCTGGTATCGAAATTATAGGGGTGTCGCGCTTGTCAGAGGCGTTAGAGGCTATCTAATTAACTTAAGGTTGGGGAATTTATACTGTTCAAAATCACGATAATTACGTCTAGCTTTGATGAACCTGCTGTTAATAGTTGCGCTGATTGTATCCAATGCCTTTGCAAAGTAATTATAATTACTTGTGGAGGATAGGTTGGTCTTAATTCGATAGCAGCTAAACTAGCTTTTACATTTCAAACTTAACATTGCTTATTAGCTACAATGTTAAGTTTGAAAAATCAAGTTATAGACACTCAGTTATTGAATATATTTATTGTGCAAAATTAAATGTACTGTCAAACCTGAAAGTACTATCGCTTTGAGAATCATAGAGGAGGTATGAAATCACATATATACTGGCTTCAACATCGCTTTCTAATTCATAACCAATATAATTAAATTCTCCAGCCGTTAAATCCCCATTACTTACAAATGCACCAGATGATATTGGTGACTCAGGAAAGTTAACGAAAGCATTATTATTATTCGGATCCAAATAGCCAAAATTTATTTGCTCAACAATAAACGCCCTATTAGTCAAGTTCTTGACGAACAAGTAGAAAACACTGCCCGCTTTGAGCGTATTATTCTCATACACTGCAGACCCTTGACCAATTACAGAGAAAGCATCAGTTAATTCATCAGTACTAGACACACCAGCACCTACAGAATAATTACTCGCTGTGGCAGATAATGAAATAAAACCATCATAGGTAGATTTTAACAAGTAGCTCACAGCGCCATTTGTGGTTACTAATTCTTCATCTCGATTAGTTGTGCCTTCATTGATTGTTAATGTTATGGGAGTACCGTCTGCTATTACCCCAGTTTCAGCATTAGGCACTAACACCAGATTAACTAGGGCAGTATCATTGTCATCATTTAATATAAAGTTGGGTTGCACAGTCAAACTTAGGGCTTTGGGTAAATTAGGCTCAAGAGAAACTTCAAGGGGCACGAGTAAAGAATTAATACCCAGTATAGACGCCGATATGTTAACGCTACCCGCTGCCAGCGCTTTAACTAGACCTTTGTCCGCTGATGAATTTCCTACCTCAGCAATATTAGTATCACTACTTAACCAATTGACTTGAGATGACACATCTAGGGTGGAAGAATCAGAAAAATTCGCAATTGCTGTGGCCAATATGGATGACGGCACTATAACCTGAGTGCTTGCACTATTGACTTGAATACTAGTCAACTCTGCATCGGTAACATCAATATTAATTTGGTCGGTGAGCAGATCTAAGTTGGCTGATATTGTTAATTGACCTGGGCTAATGGCTGTTACTAAACCTGATTCTGTATTGTTATTTGCAACAGTGGCTTTTAGCACATCATCACTCTTCCAGCTCACTTGTTGGCTAACATCTCTAGAAGTCATATCAGAGTATGTTCCAACTGCAATAAGACGTTGGGTTATACCGCTGGGCACTGAAGTTTGTGCTGCATTGATGAAAATACTCTGTAACGTTGCTGATGTGACAGTTATATGCCCTAAGCCAACCAATCCCTGCAACTCTGCGCTTATCAAAGCTGAACCTTCATTTTGAATCAGGACAGATCCGTTACTTGAAGATTGCACGTCTACTGAGCTGGTATTGGAAGAGCTCCATAAGACTTGTGAAGTTAAATCGATTAGTGAACCATCGGTAAAATGACCAAGGGCCTTAATTTGCGTATCGGTACCTTTTGCCACTGTTTGATTAGTAGGCTGAATCTCAATACTGCTTAGTACAGCATTACTAATGGTTAACATGGTGTTTTGTTGAATACTTCCTAAAACCGCAGTGAGTGAAGTGCTGCCTAATGCAACAGAGTCAGCTAAACCTGGAGAAGATTGGGTGTTGCTAATCAGCGCTTTGTCTTGATTGCTTGATAACCAGGTAACCTCAGAGGTTAAGTCCTGAACTGTGCCATCGGAAAACGTACCTTGAGCAGAGTATTGCTGAGACTGACCAAGTGGAATTGATGTGTTAATTGGAGACAATGTAAGAGAAACAAGTTCAGCATCGGTTACATCAATTGATAACTCTGCCTGTTGACCCGAAAGACTAGCGGTAAGCGTTGTTGAACCTGGCATTAAGGCTGATACGGTTGATGGATCACTTTCAATGCTTGCTATTTCATTATTCGAATTTGTCCACTCCACTTGACTACCAACATCTAGTTTAGTGTTATCTGAAAACGTTGCTGTTACTGTAATAGGTTCAATTGTGCCCTTGGCTAAGGAAAGCTCTGAAGGCGTAATGGCTATTCCAGTTAAAGTTGCCGCACTTACGGAGATGGATAAAGAACTAGTTAGTCCCTGTTTGCTGGCAATGGCTGAGACTGAACCTGTTTGTAATGCCGTTAGCAAACCTGTTTCAGAATTTATCGAAGCTATTGTAGAGTCCGAAACACTCCAAACAACTTGGTTACTTAAGTCTTGCTCTGTGCCATCGGAATAAATGCCTTTTGCTGAAAAATTCGAGGTTAAACCTGCTGCTATTTGTATAATTGGGGAGCTAACCACTATAGACTGCAGTGTTGCTGGAGAGATGGTCACATTCAAATTGGAACTTAGCTCGCCAACACCAGCGGTAATAGAAACCGTACCCACTGAAATTCCTAGCACCACCCCAGTATTGGAGATACTAGCGATACTCGGGTTGGAAGATTGCCAAGTAATCCCATTAGTCAATGTTTCGTTACTGTTATCAGAATATATACCCGACAAACTTAATTGTTGAGAAGAAGCAATCGCTAATGTCACAGTTGTGGGTGAAATGGCTAATGCGGTTAGGGCTTTTACGGAAATGTTTTGTTGGGTAGACAATCCTTCGAAAGTGGCAGTTACAGAAGTAGTGCCAGCCGATAAAGCTGTTACTAAACCAGTATCTGATACATTTAACACTTCTGAGTCGGCAACTGACCAGCTTGCCAATGATGTTGAATCTTGGCTAGAACCATTAGCCAGAGTGCTAGTTGCGATTAGTTGAAATGTTTCTGCTATTTTAAGGGGAGAGGTAACCTCTGTGACTGACAAAGAGACAAAATCTTGCAACACTCTGATTGGTAATGTTTCACTGATTCCTTGAAAGCTAGCGGTTATCGAAGTGGTACCCTCAGAAATCGCTAGCAACACGCCAGATGTTGAGATACTAGCGACACTGGGATCAGAGGATTCCCAAGTGACCGAACTGTTCAAATTTTCGTTACTGTTATCTGTATATTGTCCCGTTACATTTAACTGCTCTGATGAACCTATTACCAAAGTCATCACTATGGGCGAAATCACTAAGTCGGTTAAGGCTTTGACCGTGACTTGAAATGTTTTACTGACGCCCTGCAAACTAGCGGTTATTGAAGTGCTACCCGCAGAAACCGCTAGCAACACGCCAGATGTTGAGATACTAGCGACACTGGGATCAGAGGATTCCCAAGTGACCAAACTATCCAAATTTTCGTTACTATTATCTGTATATTGTCCCGTTACATTTAACTGCTCAGACGAACCGATTAGCAAAGTCATAACGACGGGTGAAATCACTAAATCGGTTAAGGCTTTGACCGACACACTGATTTCATTCGATTTTCCTTCATAGGTTGCCGTCACAGTAGTGGTGCCAGCTTCTAGCGTGGTTATTAAACCAGTGTTTGATACTTCAAGCACTGCTGCATCGGCAACAGTCCAAGTAGCGGAAGATGTTAGATTCTGAGTTGAATTATTGGAGTATGTACCTGTCACACTTAATTGGAATGTTTCTGATTTTTTTAGCGTTGACTCAACAGGAGTGATGCTCAATGAGCTTAAAGTGGGAGTTGTGGGAGTTGTGGGAATAGGCGTAGAACCTCCGTCGTCGCCACCACCACATCCTGAAAGTAATAGAGCAACGAAAAAATAGCTGAGAAGTGAATGAAATAAATGAGTGTCTTTTAATCCTGACATGTTGTACTGATCCTATATTTATCACTTAAGGTTTTACTAAACTTATTGATACTGATGGTATTATTTATTGCCCATTACTGCACGGTTTTAATCATCTTTGTAAACTGATTGTTTTTATTTATTGTCTTGAATGCGCATATATTTGCAAATTGCAATTTTGTGAAGTAAATAAAATTCAAATAATTATCGATACTCTACATTTAAGGAAAAGAAAAGCAGTATAAAAATTTCTGTTATTAAGTTAATTTAAAAAACTCAAATACAATTGAGGTGTAGTTAAAGTGCATCGCAGAAAATTTACGAACTTAGGTGTTGATGTAAAAATGCAGCTGTTGTATTTCGTATAGCTGCTGCAGAAAGGGTGTTATTAAAGCCTACCTTCAGTTCAGAAAACTACTCTTCTCTAAAATGTTTGCAATGCACAGATTTACTATCTTTTGGATGTATGTAGGTTGTCGTTGATACTTAAGTTTTGCATAGGACAAGGGCGCTAAATGCGCCCTTGTGTTGTTATTTACTAATCTTTTTATACTTAAGCCTATGGGGTTCAACTACATCTGTACCATAGGTCGCTTTTAACCAAGCGGCATATTCGGTGTAGTTACCTTCGTAGAAATTGATTTTTCCTTCATCACGATAGTCCATTATATGCGTCGCTATTCTGTCTAAGAACCACCTGTCATGTGAAATCACCATGGCACAACCAGGGAATTCCAAAATGGCATTTTCTAGGGCGCGTAAGGTTTCTACATCCAAGTCATTGGTGGGCTCATCCAGCAGTAATACGTTACCACCGGCTTTTAATAATTTAGCTAAATGTACCCGGTTGCGTTCACCACCAGACAAGTTTTTCATAAACTTCTGTTGATCCGATCCTTTAAAATTAAAACGTCCACAATATGCACGGCTGTTTAATTCAAAGTTGCCTATGCGGATAATATCTGAGTCGTCTGATATTTCTTTGTAAACTGTATTGTCGTCATTCATATCATCGCGGAACTGGTCGACACTGGCTAATTGTACCGATTCACCCAGGTCAATTTTACCTGCGTCAGGCTTTTCATCGCCGCTGAGCATTCTAAATAACGTAGATTTACCTGCACCGTTAGGACCAACAATGCCAACAATGGCACCTTTGGGCATTTTGAACGAGAGGTCGTCAATTAACACTCGGTCGCCATAGGATTTTTTAAGACCTGTCACTTCAATGACTTTTTCACCTAAACGTTCACCAGGTGGGATAAACAACTCATTGGTTTCATTACGCTTTTGGTAATCCCCTGTATTGAGCTCTTCGAACCTAGCCATACGGGCTTTGCTTTTAGATTGACGACCTTTAGCGTTCGACCGTACCCATTCAAGTTCGGTTTTAATCGATTTCTGTCTGGCGCTTTCGGTTTTTTCTTCTTGCTCAAGACGTGCGTCTTTTTGTTCTAACCAAGATGAATAGTTACCTTCCCAAGGAATACCTTGGCCACGGTCAAGCTCCAATATCCAGCCAGCCACGTTATCGAGGAAATACCTGTCATGGGTAATCGCGACCACTGTGCCTTCATAGTCATGTAAAAAACGTTCTAACCAAGCTACTGATTCTGCATCCAAGTGGTTGGTAGGTTCGTCGAGTAATAACATTTCAGGTTTTTCGAGTAACAATTTACATAGTGCAACTCGACGACGTTCACCCCCAGAAAGTTTGCTTACATCGGCATCCCAAGGTGGTAGACGTAGGGCATCGGCTGCTCGCTCTAAGGCATTGTCGAGATTATGACCATCCTTGCTTTGGATGATGGCTTCTAATTCACCTTGCTCTTTAGCTAAGGCGTCAAAGTCCGCGTTTTCTTCTGCGTAGGCTGCATAAACTTCATCGATACGTTTAAGCGCATGGGCTACATCTGCTACTGCTTCTTCGATGTTGCCTCTTACGTCTTTACTTTCATCAAGCTGAGGCTCTTGGGGTAGATAGCCGATTTTTAATCCCGTTTGAGGAATGGCTTCACCTTCAATATCTGTATCTATGCCGGCCATGATCCTGAGTAAGGTCGATTTACCAGAACCGTTCAAACCTAACACGCCGATTTTGGCACCGGGGAAAAAGCTGAGAGAAATGTTTTTTAAGATATGTTTGCCGGGTGGAACCACTTTACCGACACGAAGCATGCTGTAAACGTATTGCGCCATTATTTATTATTCTTGGTTAGAGTTTAATTATAAGTAGTGTAATTCACTCGCGTCTAGGTATAAATGGGTGAGTAACAATTAAATAGGTTTTGATATTTTAAATATTGAAAATATTTTTGTTTTTTTATCGTCTCTTTGAATCGTAAAGTATGCTTAGTGCTAATGATGCGACAGGAGCGGTAACACAAATAAAGTTTACCTATAGGTTGGTAAATATGTGTTGATATTCAGTTATAAGCCGTATTTTATTTTACTGAATTTATGAAGCTTGATACCCTGTTCATGGGATCTATATAGGCAATTGTTTCATTGGTTTTAACTTCCTGTTCGATAACTTTTTCAATGTATTTAATTACCAAGGTTTTATAAATGAAACGATTTGTATACTGGGCATTATTTTTCATTGCTTTTAAAAGTTTTTCTGCTGAGACACCTACTCCTAATGTACTTGTTTTTGCTGTACAACCTAGTTATGCAAAGATGTTTGACGTGGTTGAATAGATACGACCACCCCAGTTAAGACATAATAGCCTTAACTGGAGATAGATAATGACAACACGTA